>Ga0160423_10000283_pt1 | contig 40366 bp, 32 predicted proteins | sample CRUFie14St8metaG_FD_108191 | JGI IMG/M metagenome (GOLD analysis project Ga0160423, IMG submission 108191) | Marine microbial communities from the Costa Rica Dome - CRUD Field 142mm St8 metaG | ecosystem: Environmental > Aquatic > Marine > Oceanic > Photic zone | place: Costa Rica: the Eastern...
AATTACGGTTATCAATGGGAAAGAGGTTATCAACTAGATAAAGTTGTACAACAACTCAAAGATAATCCTAATACTAGAAAAGCTGCAATATCAATTTACGATGGTAAAGAGATACACAGATACAGGTACGATACTCCATGTACATACGCAGTTCAATTTACAGTTGTAAATAATAAACTGAATATGTGCGTGACGATGCGATCTAATGATCTCTGGTTCGGTTTCTGTAACGATCAATACTGTTTTTCAGAACTGATGAAGGTTGTTGCAGAGAGGACAGGATATGAGATCGGTTCGTATTTCCACTTTGCACACAATTTACATTTGTATGAGAGAGATTTAAACAAGAATGGCTTACTACAAAGGAAGGCAAATTATTATGGATAAAATAATGTATTATTTATACCACATCCCGGGTAAAAAGATCGGTGTGACACGTGATCTTAATAATAGGGTAACAAAACAACAGGGATATTTTCCAGACGAATATGAAGTTCTTGATCATAGTACAGATATAGATTATATATCAAAACGTGAGATAGAACTTCAACAGTCTTATGGCTATAAGATTGACAGAGTAGAATATAAAAACTTAGGTAAAAAGATGAAGATAAATGCGACAGAAATGACATCAACGTTTCCTTATCCTTTAAACAAACTTAAAGGTAATTTAATGGATAACATGGGTAAAACATGGGAAACTGTTTTTGGTAAGTTCGAGTTAGACAGAGAGACAGTTGATTGGATTGTCAATAACGCTCAAACATCAATGTATGATGCTAAGCGTAGCTATATTTATAACAAAGCTTTCTTTGAAAAGTTCGTTAACAAAAACCTTAAACAAGCCAAGGTCAATGCTAAGGAAGCTGCTGATAAAGCGTTAGAACATATAGAAGCAATGAAGGCAGAATTAATATCACATTCAAGAGCTGTTAATACACGTGAAACTTATCAAGACTTAGAAGTTAAAGAAACTGATAGGTTTCAAAAGATCAGAGATTGGGCCGAAGAAAGAGGATTGTATGATAAAGGTGATACTAAAACTCAGTTCTGTAAACTGATGGAAGAAGCTGGCGAATTAGGTAGAGCTGTACTTAAAGACAACCAAGCTGAGTTTGTAGATGCTATTGGTGATATGGTAGTTGTATTAACTAATATGGCTATGTTAGGTGGAACATCAATTGAAACTTGTATTGATGCTGCTTACGATGAGATCAAGAACCGTAAAGGTAAAATGGTTAACGGAACATTTGTCAAAAATGGATGATTCGTTAGCAGCGTTTACACAAGTGTATTTAATGTTCGGAGCAATGTTTTTACTAGGATTGTTTGCGATATTTATATGGATTAAAAGTGATAAAGATGACAGAGAAAACAATTAAATTTAGAGACCCAGTAGTCGAAAGAGTAGTAGATAAATTTGTATCAAGATCAGATGTTGGTTTTGCTAAGTATGGTAAAACATTACATGACGAAAGAACTGGTGGACATAAAGATCTAACAGGATATCTTAACGATGTTCAAGAGGAGTTAATGGATGCAATATTATATATTCAAGCTGCTAAAGAAGAGTTACAAGAGGCTAGCTCAGGCAGTTTAAATCCAGGTTTACCTTATTACGTGACAGATGTGGCGGGGTAAAAAGAAGAAAAAAGGACCTGTCAGAGCAAAGAAGACCGTCGTTGATGGTCTTTCTTTCTCTTCGGGTTTAGAAGCTTATATGTATAAAGCATTAAAAGCTGCTAAAATACAAGCTAAATACGAAGGAGAAACGTATGAACTAATACATGCTTTTAAATTTCAAAGTGATGTATATGAGAGATGTGCAAATAGCAAAGGCGAATATAAAAATAGAGGAAACAAAAATATTTTAGGAATAAAATATACTCCAGATTTCGTAGGTAAAAACTTTATAATTGAATGTAAAGGTAGACCTAACGAATCTTTTCCGATCAGATGGAAACTATTTAAAAGATATGTCGAAATGTTTTTGCCTGGTTACACAATTTATAAACCACAAAATCAAAAAGAGTGCGACGCAACTATAAACCTCATCCTAAACAAAGCGCAGCAATAGCGCGTATGCAATACAAAAACAGACAAGTTGATAAATTTGTTAAATGGAGTATTGAGCAAAAAGGATATTTGAAATATAGAGAATTAATAGAATTTGAAAAACAATATAAATGAGAAATTGGGACTTAAGTATAGGTTTTTATCCAGGAATATTAATTGGAATGAGAACCTATGGAAGCCAAATTGGCGGAAAAACCTCCCATGTGTTTTACTTACCCTTAATTGATTTGTGTATAGATATATATAATGAAAGAACAGACATTAATAGAGATGAAAAATAAAATTGATTCTATGACTAGAATTTTACAACATTTAATCAATGAAACAACTCATCTTAGAGAACTTGGTGTAGGTACTTTAGAAACTTTAAAGTTAATGCCTGGTTACCAAGACGCCATCGATAAATTAAAAAAGAAGATGGAGGAAAATGTAGAAGAAAAAAAGAAAGCTGAAAAGAATGGAACTAGCAAGTGAAATCTTATCTAATATTACAGTATATATGAAATATGCAAAGTATATTCCAGAACTAAATCGCAGGGAAACTTGGGATGAGTTAGTAACAAGGAACAAACAAATGCATATTAAAAAGTATCCAGACTTAAAAGACCAAATAGAAGAAGTTTATAAGTTAGTATATGAAAAGAAGGTTTTACCAAGTATGCGTAGTCTTCAGTTCGGTGGTAAACCGATTGAGATATCTCCTAACAGAGTATACAACTGCGCTTATCTCCCTATTGACCATGTAGATTCATTCCATGAAACAATGTTTTTGTTACTTGGAGGAACTGGCGTAGGGTATTCTGTTCAAAAACACCATGTTAGTAAATTACCTCCTATAAACAAACCTTATGAAAAACGTAGGAGAAGGTTTTTAATTGGTGATTCAATTGAAGGTTGGGCTGACGCGATTAAAGTATTAATGAAGTCTTATATGGGTGATCGAAGATCGTCTAGAATTAGTTTCGATTACTCGGATATAAGACCTAAAGGTGCTCAGCTAGTGACGTCAGGAGGTAAAGCTCCTGGCCCACAGCCTTTAAAAGAATGTTTAGTTAAACTTAAAGGTATATTACAAGCTAAAGAGGATGGAGATCAATTAACAACAGTAGAAGTTCATGACATTATATGTCACATAGCTGATGCTGTATTAGCAGGTGGTATTAGACGTGCTGCCTTAATATCTTTATTTTCTGCAGATGATCATGAAATGATTGCTTGTAAATCTGGAAACTGGTGGGAAACAAACCCACAAAGAGGTAGATCAAATAACTCTGCTGTTTTAATGCGACATAAAATTACTAAAGATTACTTTATGAATTTATGGGAACGTGTTGAAAAAAGTGGAGCCGGAGAACCCGGAATTTATTTTAACAATGATAAGGATTGGGGTACAAATCCCTGCTGTGAAATAGCATTACGACCTTATCAATTTTGTAACTTATGTGAAGTTAATGTTTCAGATCTTGAATCACAAGATGATCTAAACGAAAGAGTAAAAGCTGCGGCGTTTATTGGAACGTTACAAGCTGGTTACACTGACTTCCATTATTTAAGAGAGATATGGCAAGAAACAACCGAAAAAGACGCTCTGATTGGAGTGAGTATGACGGGGATAGGGAGTGGCACGGTATTAGGATACGACATGGAGAAAGCCGCTCAACTTGTAAAAAGAGAAAACACAAGAGTCGCGAAGCTGATTGGAATTAATAAAGCCGCGCGATGTACAACTGTGAAGCCTGCTGGGACGACATCTCTGGCATTAGGAACTTCATCTGGTATTCATGCGTGGCATAATGATTATTACATCCGTAGGATCAGAGTTGGAAAGAACGAATCAATGTATAAATACTTAGCTGAACATCATCCTGAGTTAATTGAAGACGAGTATTTTCGACCTCACGATACTGCTGTAATATCTATACCACAGAAAGCTCCTGAAGGTTCAATACTTAGAACTGAATCTCCATTTGATCTTTTAAATAGAGTTAAAAAGATAGCAACTGAATGGGTTAAACCGGGCCATAGAAAAGGATCTAATACTCATAACGTTTCTGCTACAATTAGTTTAAAACCTGAAGAATGGTTAGATGCAGGAGAATGGATGTGGGATAATAGAGAATACTATAATGGTTTATCGGTGTTACCTTATGATGGTGGAACGTATACTCAAGCTCCATTTGAGGATATAGATCCAAACAAATATCAAGAGTTGATGCAATCGTTAAAGCAAGTTGACTTATCAAACATAACAGAAACAGAAGATAACACAGATTTATCAGGTGAACTAGCTTGCGCTGGTGGTGCTTGTGAGATTAAATAATATAAATTTAGTCAAATTAAAAAGGGGACCTCGTTTTGAGATCCCCTTTTTTGGTTACAGGAACTTTGGGTATGGTGCCCATTTTATCGTGTTCCTTTTATTTTTCTTTATTATTACTACAAAACTTCCGAGCAGATTCTACACTTTCAAAACCCCACTTTTTTAAAGCCCTAGCTTTTCTAGTTGGTTCACCATTAGGTTTCTTCATAGGCCCTTTCATACCAGCAAATCTACAAGCAAATGAAACCCTACGTTTATTCTTACCAGTTGTAAGTCTTTTACCTAAAGTCTTTCCAGTTTCTCTTTTATGTTCTGCTCGCATTTTGCGATTAGACTTTTCATAACTAGCATCATCCATTATTTTTTCTTTTTAATAGGCACACAGTTAGGAACTTTTCTACCACCTTTTTTCTTCATGCCTATGGCTTCGTAACCTTTCCAGCATGGGTTTTTCATTTTCTTTTTACCTCTTTTTGTTGCCATTATTCATAATATTTTTTTACATACGTTCCATCTTGGTATACTTCTAATACCATACCTTTGTAATATTCATTTACCTCTTGTCCTGCGAAGTTTATGATCTTATCTATTATTTTTTCTTCTGAACTGATTGAGATCGATATAGGATGAAATGATTCGTGTTGTCCATCATAATCAGTCTGTTTCAGACGATAATAAGAAATTCCTTTAATTGGGTTGTCATCAATTATAGAGTATGACATTTGGCTATTACTATTCCCAGCTCCTGTCACAGTTTCAACTGTCTTCCATTGTTCAGCATCAATACTTCTTTGTATTTCAAAATAATCATTATTTACTTGAGACAAAGTTGTCCATCTAATTAAAACAATTGGATGAACACTACCACCTAATACTTCTCCTGTAAATGATATAAGATCTATAGGTAAAGCTGTTCCTCCACCTTGCCATCCAAATAAAGTATTAGGTCTAATAGAATTTCTATAACCTATAGGTCCAGGAAAAACTCCATCATCATAATTATATACTACAGAATTTGACTTAGTTGTGTATTGAAATTCAGGGTAAGTTGAAGCCCATGATCCGTGATTATTAACTACTTTAACTATTAAATTCTGTATACCATCATAACCGTATAAACCTTGCAACATTACTTCATTCCAACCAGATCTAAAATCTATAGTTCCGTCATATACTAATTTCCAATCTGTCCAAGGACCAGCCCCGTCTTCAGGCATGGTTCCATCCATAAACTCTTCATCCATAGTCATTGCCATCCAGATTTCTTGGTTGTTCATGGTCATTGAAGCTCCATTAGTAACATTCCAACTAATCTTTTCTATGTTTAAAGGAATACCACCAAGCTCTGCTGCTGTATAAATAGATGCGCTCCAACTATAATCATAATATCCATAAGCAGGAACTCTACCATCATCTAATGTAGAGTTAGGATCTCCAATTGTAATTTCATTAGTAGAACCTCCACCGCTTCCGCCAGTAGTAGCAGGTGTTTTATAAATCATTACTTCTGTTGACGTAGAGTTAGTGGCACAATTATATTCATTTAAGTGTACATATAAAACTCCACTATAAGTTGGTGTATATTTTATATACGATGTAAATCCTGTACAACCTGTATAGTCGTCGTTAAATCCTACGACAACACCTGATTCATCTATCAATGTAAGTTGTGTATCATACGAAGCTAAAACTCCTCCAAATCCATCACATGTGGAAAATTGATACTCATCTCCATCAATTACATTAACTCTAATAACTTCACCTGCGTAATTAAAACTAGTAGCAGAACCCCAAGTATTATCAGTTGGAGTATATATAGTGCTAGGATAATAATTAGTACCGTTATCACATTGAGAGTAGCCCAATATAATAAGTAAAGTAGATATTAAAGTTAGTAAATGTTTCATTATTTTTTATTTATTTTTTTTCTAGCTGTATTTATTCTTTGAGTTGCATTTTGTATTTTCTTAACAGCTTCTTTTTCAGCAGGATTATAACTAATAGTCTTACTTAAATCCAAACCTTTTCCACTACCTTCTCCGAATAAACTTACTTTAAACAAATCAATTTTTTGTTTCTTAACTTCATCTAAATATTTTTTAGTTGCAGTTTTTACTCTTTCAATTTTACTTTTAAAATCTCCATTAGTCAATGGTGGATCGGGTTTCATTTCAAAAGCCATGTTATTTCTTTTTATTTTTGTATACTTCTTTATCTACTTCTCTACACCAAAATAATATTTCATCTACCTTTTCTTCTAGTTTTTCGATGTGTTGAGTTTGCCATTGCTGTTTTAGATCATATTCAATTCTATCTATAACTGCTGGAGGCATTTTTTTAGCTTCTTCTATATCTGATTGTAAAGTATAATACATACCTACAAAAGTCGCTGTTAAAACTACAATTTTAATTATACCTTTTAAATCTAGTTTCACTTCTGTTTGTTCAGTAATCTTAGTCATCTTTCATTAACTCTAATAACTTTTCAACTCTATCGGCTTCATATTTTAAAGCTCGTATTTCTTTTTTAGATAAACCTAAGCTATCTAACATTTCAACTTGTTTTGGTTTATTAAGTTTAGTATATTCTAATGAATCTAATTGATATTGACTATATCTCATAGGACTAGCTTTTAAAGGACCAGTTCCTATTTTTGTAGTATAAACTTTTCCACTCTCTTCTTGCTTATCTAAAATAGCATTAGTTCTAGTTTCTTTATCTTCCATTGCTTTTATCTCTTCATCACTATAACCATGTTGTTTTAGAATATCTACCTGTTGAGCTTTATTATACAAACTAGGATCTTCTCCTTTTCTACTTTTATCTTTTTGGTCTTTAGTTTGTAATTGCCATTCTGGCCAACCTAAAAACATAGCTACTCTCATCCATGTTTCATTTTCGCTATTTGCAGCTCCTTGTAAGTTTTCTATTTTTTGTAAAACTCTATCTAAAGGTACGTTTGTAGTAGCTGAAAATACTTTAGCAAATGATTCAAAGGCTGGATTATCTAAACTAAATCCTTTATCCATTATAGCTTGTCTTCCTTTTTTACTATCAAAAGGACGACCTGCAGATTTAATTTTTTTCAATTTGCTTTTTAAAGCAGGTGAAAATTCTAATAAAGTTTCCCAAGCATCAGAATATTCTGGTCGTTCTCTTTGTGATCTCTCTGCAATGTCCATTACAAAGTTTTTCAATACAGACACAGTCATTCCACCTAAGCCAAGTCCTCTTAATATAGAATCAACAGCACCATTAGCAGTATCCCATCCTTTTTCCTCAACGTCTTCTTCAGTTGCTTCATCCCCAAAACCTAAGGCAAAAGCGCCTTGTTGCATCATGTTAAACCAAAGATTTTGAACTATTCCATAATATACAATTTTACTTACATTACTTTTCCAATCTCCCCTTTTGTTTACTATATCTTTAAATGCTGCTTTTTGTAATCTAGCATATTGCATAGGTGTGTTAACAAATTGTAAAAATATTCTACCTACATCACTTGCTTGTTGCATAGATATTTTACTAGGATCAGAAGATTGTTGAGACTTTTCAGATATTTCCATAAACTCTTCATAAGCCTTTGCTTTAGCAGCTTCTTCTGATAAACCTTCTTTCTTCATCAGATCATTTATTCTATTTCTATACCACGTAGCTCCACCTGATGCTATAGCAAAACTATCTGCAAATCTAGTAGGAGCATAACCTTTTTCAAGAATATAGTTAACAGCGGCTTTAGCTTTGTTAGAGCTAGTAGCAGCTGCATCTGCTATTTCACTTTCTGATATGTTCATTTTCAAACCATTTCTCCTATCTACTAAATAGTCAGAATTCATTAACTCCATAAAATCCTTCCAATATTGAGGTTGGTTAGCAAACGCTTTACCAGCTTTTAAAGGATTATTAAAACCTATATTTATAAAGTTAGCAGAAGATATAGTTTGCAGTATAGCTGATCTCATGTTGAGGAACATAATAGTTCCTTGTGCGTTGTTAATATAATCTAATACTTGATTACCTAATCTATTACCGGTTTCAGTTCTATTTTTACCAGACTTCATTCTAGTTAACATATTTTCTAAAGCTTCCCTATACTTAGGACCATATGCCGCTTCTAATTTGTTCATGTTTTTTTCTGAAAAAATAACATCAACATTATCTCTCCACTCTTGCAAATATTTACTACGTTTTGTTGTACTTAAAACATCAATCAAATCTGTAGTAATTGTTCCACTTAACCAGTGTTGTCCAGGTTTATTATAGCCATCACCTTTTGTTAATTGTAAAATAGATTCAGCAAAAGCGTGAAGTTTACCATCGCTTTCTATTATTGTGTTTAATTCTGCTAAGTCTGTTTTAGAAAGACCGGGAATTTTTTGACCTGTTTTGTTCCATAAATAAACCCTTACAGCTTGTTCTTTAGTAAAACCTGATTTAGTTTTTTTCCTTAAATCTTTAGGAACTTTAAGTTGATTTTTAATTGCTTTAAAATCTCCCATCATATTAACTCTTTCAGTAGCTAAACTGTTTATTCCTCTAGAGTAAGGTTTATATAAAGTTTCATTATAAAATTCTCTTTGCTGTTCCCCTACTTTTCCTTTTCCTAAAGTAAAATCCATTAATCCTGTAAAATCTTCTGCTGATGGTGGAATCCAAAACTTTCTTTTTTGATTTTCTTTTCCTCTTACTTTAGCTTTAGCACTAGAAAATTCTTTCTGCCATTCAATACCTGTTTTATTTTCAATGATCTTATTAAACATCATATCTAAGTTTTCAGAACTTCTATTAAATCTTGCTTGTTGTACTTTTGATTTAACATCAATAGGTTCTAAGGCTTTTTTAACAGCTTCTACATTTTGAATAGCATCATCTGCGAAATAAAAATCATTATATCCCTCAGCAGCTTTATCCACGATCCACTCTGCTTTAGCTTCACCTGTAGAATTACCTAGTCCTTTTATGTTTTCTAATGGAATATCAATACCCATCGCTTTTAAAAACTCATGAATAGCAGTTGCAGATTCTGGAGCTCTTGCTGTAAGAATAAACATATCTCTATCTCCAGGTGATTCTTTCATTTTCTTCATTAAATCAAATAACGGTCCCTTTTTTCCTTCTACAACTTTATTAAAATCCGAAAAATCCATTTTCCAACCTTCTTCAACTAAACGTTCTCCTTCTTTAGCAAATTCTTCTGCAGTTAGTATTTTCTTTTCTCCACCTTTAGTAGCAAACACTTTACTATTAGTTCTAGCTACTGTATCATCAAAATCAAATATTCTTGCTTTCTTTTTCTTCGAGTTAATTTCTCTTCCTTTTTCTAACGCTTTATCAGCTGTTTTAGTTATATCTATTAACTCTTGTTTAGTTTTACCTTTAGTAGAAGATCTATTCCAAAGCCCAATGTTTTCTACTACTTTTCTATCTGCCGCAGTAACCTTTTCGTTTCTAGCTATTTTAGCTGCTATCTCATGTTCTTTTCCATACTTTGAAGCTTCGTAATCTTTAGTTTTAATATAATCTTTTAGATTCAACATAGCGCGCGCTCTAGGATCTCCATATGTAGCTAAATTAAACGCACGCCCATATCTTTCTCCTCCTTTAATTACTTGAAATGCTTTATCAGTTTTATATTGATCTTCTAACAGCTTATCTAGTGTTTTAGTTTCTCCTTTTTCATAAGTCTCTATCAAAGCAGTTTCATAATTATCAAAAGCTTTGTTTAACATGTCTTTAGCAGATTTCTTGAGTCGTAAAGTTTTTCCACTGCCTATCCATGATCCTTTATTATTTAAAATAGCAGTAAGTTCTCTTAACAATGGATCAGCTGCTCTTTTATGTTCTACAGTAAGGTTCTTTAATCTATCACCTTTAAGCGGAATCATAACGTCAGTTAAGTTAGCTGATGATCTTAGATGAGTAGTCATATTAGTATTATAACTATTTAACTTTAAAAATAACAATTCTTTATCTATTTCACCCTTTTTAAAATCTTTGAAATCTTCAATCATTTCATCTAATACATTTTTTTGAAATTCATTAGCTTCAATCTCTCTTTCTTTTATTTCTTTTTCTAACCTTTTAAATTTTTCTGGATTATTTTTTGCCCAATTAGGATCCGCTTCCATTTCTGTAGCATATTCCATTAACCATTTCAAACTTTTAGGATTTTGTCCTTTAGTTTGTAAATCTGCTTTAACCTCTTTACCATTAATTTTTAAAGATCCAGGTTTTAAACTTCCTTCTTTAGGGTGTCCTTTTTTATATACTTGGTATTCTAAATCTATTCCATATTCTTTTAGAATAGGCTTCATTGTTTCAAATAAATCTGGTTTCCCTCCAAAAAATTGTCCTCTTTTTCCTCTAGCACCACCAGCACTTACTAAATGATTAGTATTATATTTTAAATAATTAATAACAGTTTTTACAGGATCAGTTGAATCTTTAAGTTTTTTATTCAAATACTTCATAGTATGCTCTACTCCCTCATTAGCTCTTTCAATAGCTTTTTCTTTAGCTGAGATATTAATATCTAACTGTTTTTGTAACTTAGCAGATTCACTTACTTCTAATCCTCTATCTAACATTTTTTGGACTTCAAAATCTGCTATTTCTTCTGCTTTTATTTTTTCAATATCTCCTTGTAAATCTTTAGCTTCTCTTTCTATTCTATTTTCAATATTTCCTTTAGAATATTTGTATCCTTGTATTACTTTTTTTCCTACATTCAACAAGTCTTTAGCCATTCCTCTAGCTATTTTATTGTCAATTGTAAATCCATTACCAAGATCAATAGCTTTTCCTTCAACCTCTGTTACTTCTTTAATTAAATTTTTTAATTCAGTTTCTGTAACGTCTGGCCATCCAGCTTTTATTAATTTTGACGGTAATTTTTCTTTTAAAATACTACTTATTCGATCTGTAATTTCTAAACCTAATGAAGCATCCGTTCCTACTTCAACTCTAATAGCTTCTGCTAATGTAGAAGATCTTCTGAAGTTACTAATTTCTATTTGTTGATTAATTTTTTGAGTAAAATCTCCTGCTTCTAACTGTTTAACTTTGAAAGCTTCTCCAAATTGACTAGTAACTTCTCCTTGAGCTAATAATTCTTTTACTGTGCTCATGTAAGTATCTCTACGTTTATTAAACTCTGCTTGTGTTATTTCTTTGTTATCTAATTCTAAACGAGATGTATTAAAATCTTTTTCTGCTTGATCTAGCTTATATTCTATCTCATTTTTCATTTCAATAGTTTCTAGAAACTTTTTAGATCCCCAACTATCAGCAATTTGGTAAGCTAATCCTTTTTTCTTTGCTCCCCATCTACTTGGAACAGCAGCTTCTATAAACTTCATTTTATCTGCTTCCGTAAGATTTTCTTTAACCTTCATGCTTTTAGGGCCCGATGTCCATCGCTTGTCTCTACCTGTAGTTCCTGTAACTTCTTTACCTCCTTTAGTAACTAAAAAAGGAAAATTCCTTGAAACATAACCAATGGGTAAACCACGAACTATACTTTCAAAATTTTTACTTACATAATCTGTATATTCAGCTTTAGTTTTACCCATGCTTTTTTCTACAGCTGCTGTTCCTTTTGCTCCAAATTGTTTTTTAAATTCTCTAACAAAGGGAGATATAGTTTGATTCCTACCTGCAGGTTTTTCATACGCTTCTATTAACTTAGGAAAGTCTAATTCTTTCATATCTTTGTTAAGCTGTTCGATAGAACTTTCATTTAAGCCTAACTTTTTAGCGGTTTGCTCAGATGTAGCTTTAACATATACTTCCTCTGGACGCGAAGATTGATCTACAACATCGTATCCTGTTTGCTCTTTCATTTGATCTAAAGACTTTTTTCCTTGATCGTAAACTCCCATATCTCTTTTTACATCTATAGCTTTTCTACTTAAATAACTATTGATATAAGCAAAAAATCCTTTAGCACCACTAGTTGTTTGTTTAACTTCACTAAATCCTTTAACTAATTGAGATATTTCACTATACACACTTCTAACAAAATTAGCATCCATTCGTTGCGTCCAACCTTTAGGTCTCGGAACAGGTAAATTAGCTCCTATTAAACGATCTAATAAACCTTCTTTTTCCATGGTTTCTAAAGCTTTTTTCCACCCACCTTCGCTCCAATCACGAGCGTTCTCTTTATAAAGTTTTATCATCTCAGGTTCTACGTCCTTAACTGCACTTTTATTTAAAGTTTGTGAAAGTTCAGGATTTTCTCCCTCTAACCATTTCTTATATTCTTTTATACCTTCATTAGCAACTTTACTTAATTTAGTAAAATCTTTTCCTTTAGCTTTAGCAAATCGAGCTAAGAAATTTCTTGCTCCTTCTCCTGTTTCGAAATTAGCGTCTTTAAAAGCTGTTTCTTTATTAACCACTTCTTTTAACTTGCTTGCTAAATTTTTCCAAGTTCTTACATCTCCCTTTTGAGCAAATGGATCAAGCTTTCCATCTTTAACCATTTCTCCATATATAGTTAACCATTCAGATCCTTTATAACCAGGTTTATAGTCAGGATGAGTTTTTAATTGTTCTAATACTGCGTTATATTCTCCTGTTTTTTTCAATGTGTTAATGAAATCTCCAACGAATTCAGGATTAGTTGCAACAGATTTTTCTACTAAAGGATGTATTATTTCATGAAATAAAGTATTACGCTTTGCCTTGCTCATAATTGAAAAATCTTTACCTTCAGCTAACAAAGGTTTACTACGTTCAAAATTTTCATTAAACTTTACTTGAGCTTTAGCAGCTTTAGCTTTATCAACAATAGTATAAGTTTTAACTCCACCCTTTGTTTTAATATCAATGTGTGCTCCGTAATCACTTCGCCTTACATCAATACCCATCTCTTCAAGAAGCATTTCATCTATTTCTTCTCTTTGTTTTAGCTTTTCTAATTCTTTTAATTCTTTTCTATTGTCTTTTTCAAATTTTGTTTTTGCTCTATTCTCTAAAGCCTCTGCAGCTTCTTTTCCGTAAAGATCTATAATAGCTTGATTAACCGTTTGTCCTTCTTTAGTTTCTATTACTTCAGCTTCCGTAATAGATTTTTTAAGTTTTTCTATTTCAGCATTAGTTTCTTTTGCTTCTAGTTCTATTAAACCTTTTTCTCTTTCTAATAAAGATTTTTGTTTTTCTTTTATTATTTCACTTTGTAGATCTAATGTAGCTTTATTTATTTCTCCTTTTTTATGAGATTTTTTCAACTGTTCTAATTCAACTTCTAATTTAAAACCTTGCGATTGTAATTTAAAAAATTCTCTTTGATTTTTAGAACCTTTTCTAAAACCGTAAGCGTCATTTACTTTAGCTAAATTCTCGCACCAGTCTACATATTCTTTAGCTTTTAACTCTGACATACCAGTAGCTCCCATTAATTCTTTTATAAGAGCGTTTCGATTAGCACCTTCAGACCAACTAGAAATTTGTCCCAATTTCAATTGATCCATATAATTTGTTTCTACTCCTTTAGCTAATCTTCCTAGTAAATTTTCAAATTCCCCAGACATACTTTTTTCTCCATATGCAGCATCCCACATACTAGGTTGATCATAGCGAGTTTGATCTATTTCAGATTTTAATTTTAAAAACTTAGAAACTTCTTGAAGATTATTTATTTCTTTTTGTTGTTCAGAAGGAGTTAACTCTTTATTAGAATTTATTTCTTTTATTCTTTTACTTAAAGCTAAATCGATTTCTTCTGCAGTCCAAGAACTTTTACGTCCTTCATGATTTTTAGCGCTGTAGTTTTTTATTTTACGTAAGTGTCCTCCATACATATCAGCTGCAGCGTTATATTTTCTAGTAGCAGCAGTAGTTCCAAAATTCTTTAAATCACTCATTAATGTTTTAAAACCAATCTTACCTTCTCTTCCACCTGATCGCATACCCATAACGAGCATTGTACCAAAAGTTTCTACAAATGAATCTGCATCTAAAGCGTGATCCCAGAATTGAGTCCAGTTCATTTCTCCAGAAAACACATCTGCTATACTTCCAACCAGTTCTCCAGACTTAATAGTAGCTGTACCGATTCCTGCTTGTAACATTTTTTTAGGTGCGTATCCTGCTAGTCTTAATGGAGTACCTAGTAATAATGGGTTATTGTTAACAATAGAATTAACTGTTCCCCATTTAACAGCAGCAGGACTAGAACGTTGAGCAGAAGCGCTTAACATGTTAGTTTTAAATTGGTTATAACGCCTTCCTAATCCAGTCACACCTAATCTTGCTAAAGAAGAACCTAAAGCAAAAGACCACACAGGCATTCTTTCTCTTCCCCATGCATGTGATCCAATTTGATTAGATCCCTCTAATATCATTGCTTCGTGTAGCATCATTTTTGTCCATCCGCCAGCTACTACCGAAGTCTTCCTTCCTAATCCTGCCGTTCTATACAATTGAGTGGCGCGTCGTCCAATGTTAGCTAAAGCTACTCCACTACCCATACCTGCGGTTAAGAATTCAATAGCAGCTGTTTCAGCAATCATAACAGCAAAAGTAGGTACTTGCCTTCCAACAGTATACCAAGTAGAAACGTTATCTAATTTTTTATCTAATTCGTTTTGTAAAGCATTTACTTGTATATCTTCTCCCGTTTCTTTATCTTTGATAGTTATTTGTTTATCTACTCCAAAGTCATTTATCATAGAGGTTACAAATTCTTGCTGTAGTTCATCATCATATACTCCTGCCATATCTACTCCAAAAGCTTCTGGAAGTCCACGTTTCATTCCTTCTAACATTTTCTCTCCTGCTTCGGCTTTCCCTTGAGGCGTCCAAAAAGAATGAGTTGTTTCAGCTGCTTTATTTTCTAAACTTTTTACAGGGTCAAAGTTCATTAAATAAACCTCTGACAATGCTCTTAAAGTATTAAGTTTACTATTATAAGATTTACATAAAGGAGTAGTGCAGTTTACTGGAGTGAGGTGATTAAAGTCTATTAAACCTGTTTTTTTAAAATTTTCAATGATATTATTCATATCATCTAAATCTTCTTGAGTAGTTTTTAGATTGCCTTGAGTTGTTATTCCTAAAACATCTTGAGTTTTATCTAAAAAACCTCCTTCATAACCCCATCCTGAACCGCCTAAATGAATACCTATTTCTTTTTCGGTATAATTTTTAGCGTTGAAAGAAGTCATGTCATTTAAAATATCTCGTTGAAGTTTAAATAACAGATTTTTTACAGTATCATTAGTAAATATACCTGATGAGAAATCATTAATAATTTGATCATAATCTTTAGCTGATTGTTGACCTTCGTTACTTGTTACTTCATCTTTTCTAACTAGTTGTCCAGTGCTTACGTCAATTATCATTACAGCTCTATCAGGATTTTCTAACTCTCTTCCTATTATATTATACCATTGTGTATTTAAATCTTTAAGTTTAGAGGCTACTTCACTATTTTCCATCCTTTTTTCAGCTTGAGCTAATGCTAGTTTCTCAGCTTCTTTCCCTTTCTTTCCATTAGCATCGTAAATCTCTTGGGCTATGTCATTTCTTTGTGCGTAGTAATCAGTTAATAATTCTTTACTTTGAACGTTAACTTGAGCCATATCTTCCGCATCTTTAACAGTCCATTCTCTATCACTAGTACCAAGTTGGTTAGCTGCACTATAAAATGTAGACTCTTCTTTTTTAGTAACCATTATTTCGTAAACCTCTTCTGCGCTTTTATTAGGATTTGATGCTGTAACGTTTGCTTCTAATGTCTGTGCTGCGATAGCATGTGTTTGACCGTCTTGTATAGTTTGAAATGACTTTGATGCTGATACTCCGTCTATATGATGAGTAAAATAAAATTCCATTAATTTCTGAGATGCAATAGTATAATCATGTAAAGCAGTATTATAAATCTCTCCTCCATATTCCAAGTCAGTACGAATATCTTTACCAGCTCTAATATCATTAAATTCCCATCTTGCTTCTTGCCAATCTTCTAAAAGTTCACTATAAGCATCACCTAGATCATTTGGATCTCCCTGAACATAAGCATTATTAGGTATGGCATGACGAGTTCCTGGTTTTGTAGGAAAAAACTTAGGAGTTAACTGCATATAAGGGCTCATAGTGTTATCATTCCACCAACTATGAATGTTATTTTCATCCCAAACAGATCCATCTACAGTTAACAATGGATAATATCTAGAATTACCACTAGCGTGATGAGTAGACATCACGTTTGCAAAACTTTTATTATTTGGATTTAATATGTTTATTTTTTCTTGATCGTATGATCTTACATATTTAGTTTCATAAATATCTTCTTTTGTTTTAGGAGCTTGTACTACCCAATTCGAAGTCTGTGTTTTTACCCAATCATTTATAGCAAGCTCTTTTGTTTGAGCTTCTTCTGCTTCTTGCGCAGCCTTTTCCTCTTCTTGTATTTTTTTTACTTTTGCGTGATATTCGTCTCTAGATAATGATAAATCCCACTCTTCCTCACTAGCTCGCAACTGCTCTGATTCAGGTAAAATAAATAATGATCCAGTTCTAGTATCTAAACCATATTTACCAGTCATCAATTTCTTTTTCATTATCTCACTATAGCCTCTTTGCCAATTACCTGGAATACCTGTATTAGACCACGCCATATCGCCATTAATCATGTCTATAATATTTTTATTATTTTTCCATGTTAATATACCAACTACGTTGGGCAGGTCAAATGTTTTTCCTGTAAATACAGCGTTTGGATTATAATTGAATTTATCCTCAGTATCAGAAACTAAAGGAGATACTTTACTTAATGCTTTTGATTCTTTTGGTTCGTGTCCATGAACACGGTTCCAGTAATCTTCTACTTTATTAAAATCTTTAAGACTTTGAAAACCTTTAGATTTAGAAAAATCAAAAATATTTCTAAAAAATTGATCATCTTGTAAGATATCCTTTTTCCAAACATGCTTTTCATATGACTCTACGTATGATGGATCATTCGTGATAATGTCTTCCCAAAGAAGGTCTAATTCATCCATATATCTATTATTTTATTGGCGTAGCTTGTGTAGCAACAGTGGCTTTTTGAGACTCTGCAAGCGGTTGACTTATCTTAGTCAAAGCGTACTCTTGAAGTTTTTTCCTCAACTCTTTTTGTAAATTTTCTGTTCCCATGTATTTATCCTCTGAAAGATCTAAATCAGTTTGTAACCAACCTGCTAAATCTTCTTCTAAAGTTTCGCTCTGTAAAAAAGCATTAAATAAACTAGCAGCTGCTGGATTTTTGTAGCCTGTTGCATCATCATAACTGAGAAAATCTTTTAATTGTTCTTGATTGAGATAAGTTTGTTTTTTTGGTGTTGCACTCTCACCCTGAGGAGTTTCTCCATCCTTTTTTGCTACCTCAAGTTCAGTACCATCATCGCTAGCAACTACTTTTTGAATTGATGGTCTATGAGTTTGTAAAAACTTATTAAATGCTGTATCAAATGATTCTTGTAAAGTTTTTTGATCACCCACCTTCTTAAAAAACCCTCCATCAGCACCTCCAGTTTGACCTGCTTTATATTTACGTGAAAAGTCAGTGGCGTTTATAGGATCTATATCAACATCGTAGTTATATATTAAATTACCATCACCATCTTCTGTATATATGTCATTGTTAGGATCTCTTGCCCATTTTTCCATTGCAGCATATTTTTCCTCAGGACTTACAATACCATCACCATCAGTGTCATACGTCATGTCTGTATAATCTATCTCACCAGCCGTAATTTTTGTATCCATAGGAAATATTTGCCAATCACCATTTTCATCTTCTGAAATTAATAAGTTTACTTCATCATCTTCCATTTTTTCAAACAACATTTGAAGTTGAGGATTAGAACTACTTAATACTGATCCACTTCTACCATCTTTTGGACTATTATAATATTCTTGAGCAGCAGCCATTAAATCCGTTATACTAGTATGAAGTTTTTCTACTCGTCCAATGCTTTCACCTACAAATTTTTGTATCTCCATTTCAGTCATGTCTTGACCTTCACTACTAGAAAGTTTATTACTTAACTCTTTTGCAATCTTACCTAACTGACTTTGTATTTGGTTTTGAATAGCTAATATTTCAAATCTTCGAGTTTTCTGTTTTTCGCTCCCCTTTTTCGTATCTCCATAGGCTCCACTTAAAGAGTTTTCTAAATTTTCTAAATCTTTAGTAGCGGCTTGGTATTCAGTCCAAAATGAACTTGTTTGCTTTTCTTGTTTAAGTTCTCTTTTCGCTTTCAATGCAGATACTTGCTGCTTTCTTTTCCGTAAAAAGTCTCCTATTTCACTTATACCACTTGTTGCTGCTCTTCTAGTATTACGTGATGCCATTGCATCTGCCATTGTAAAATAAGCAGCGGGATTTTCATATGCCATAGTTAATTATTATTAATTTTTAACTCATCCAGTTAGGTAAGTCAGGGCCACCTTCACCACCTCCCTGCATTCCAACGTCTAACATAGATGTACCTATATTAGTTATATCGCCCATTAGTTGACCCATGTTTTGCTGAGCCATTTGATCAAAAGCAATTCCTGCTTGAAGTGCCCTATCTTCTAATCCAGCAAGTCTATTCAATTTACTAATGTCTCTAGTCTCTTGTCTATCATAAGCACTTACTTCTTCTGCTAATGCAGTTTGTTCTAAATCCCTCATTATTTGATTACGTTTAGCTTCTCCTGCAATTCTAAGTTTTTGATTGTCTAACTCTTGAGCTTCAATACCAGCACTAACCTCAGCTTTACTAGCAGCAGCCATTTGAGCTAGCGCCGTTGCGTTACCTGCACCTGGTCCCATTGCTGCAATAGTATCTAAAGTGTTTGCTAAAGCTTTATCAGTTTCGGCTATTTTTAAGTTAGTAGCTTGCATAGCAACACCTAAATTAGCAGCTTCATTAAACACTTGTCCTTTCATAGCTCTAATTTTATCAGCTTGATTTATAACAGGTTGTCTACTTTTTTCGAAATCTTCCATTTGTTGCTGTAATCTTCTAGCTTTAGCTTGTTCTATTCTTGACATTCTAGCATTTTTTGCCGCGTTGATCCCAGACATTGTTGCGCTACCTAAAGCTCCAACACCGGCTGTAATTGCTCCAACAGTTATTATTACACTCATTTCTTTTGTTGTTTTATATACTCCTCAAATTCATCATAATTTAAAGCTACAATGTTTTTTTCTAAAATATTTATATCTGTAACATTGTTTGGATTTTTATGTATGTTCACAAAGATTGAATCTTCGTTTGCAAAAATAACTCTTTGATCTCCTGGTTGAGAAGTAACATAACATGGAGCTATATAATCTTCTACTTTGTTATTCATTGCTATACTTACATGTCCTTTTAATAAAAACCAAATATGTAAATGCTTATGAATAGCACCTACAACTAAATGGTCTTTATTTAAATCCATTCTACGTAAATAAATACCGTCTGCAAAATCATGAATTATATTAACTCCTGGAGCTTTTCTTACAATATCTTTTCCATTACCTACTAAAGTTTCTCCATTTTCGTTTTCAATCATAAAGTTCTTTAGTTGTTCAATTTTTTCTTTTCTATTTTCTATTATATTTGATTCCATTTAATTTAATTTGAAGATAACACGAACTGTGACGATGTACTAAATATTTCTTTCCTTCCTCCTGGATCTGTAGTTTTATCTATAGATAATTTAACTGTAGCTACATATCCTTTTATACCTGTCATTAAAGTCGCTAAACTAGATCCATCAGGGTTAGTAGGATAATTTATAGCTGATCCAAACAACACCTCATTATATCTAGGTTTTGTATTACCACTTACAATATCTGCTACGTATTTATTTTCTTTTAATACAAAACCAGCGTTGTTCGGCATACCACTTTCGTCTATATAAAATCCTTCTATATAACTTAATACAGGTTCAGCCATATCTCTAAAATGAACTGAATTATTAAAAGTAGGAGGTTGTATATTCCAAGTTCCATCAGGATCAAATTCTTGCCAATCTGAAACTATCATATCAGCTTCCCATCCATTACCACCTTCATAAGAAATTGTTTTGAAATTTTTAACTACAGTAGGTGAAGGATTAAAAATAAAAGTTATATTAGAATCATATGGTTCACTAACACCATAAAATTTACCATAATTTTTATTGTATGGAGGTGTAGCAGTTTCAAAGTAATGTTCATATAAGCCACATTCATAAAAGCTATAGTATTTACTTTTTAAACTTCCTACAAATATAGGTTTATAACTGTAAAAACTAACCCATCCTTGAACTGTTTCATCAAAGTTTAATGTGTAATATTCCCCTTCTTCTTCTAGCGTTTGACCTGGTTGTTGTAAAGATATTACATAATTTTGATTGTGTACATCCCATCCACCAATAATTCGTGGTTTTTTATAAATACTGAAAAATACCGCTACTTCATTACCGGTGAACAAATATGGGGTACTTAATGTAATAGTGTTAGTAGCATCTACATTACTTACAAAATTGTTTGTAGTAATTATTTGTCCATCATCAAGAATAAAAGTAACAATACTTCCATTTGGAACACCACATGGAAAATCTTCACTATCTATAGTAAACGTTAAATTTGTATCAGTATTAATACTATTTATAGTATAAGACGAACTTGCTTTTAAAGAAAAATTAGATCCAACAGCGTTTAAATTATCTCTAAACCAATCAACCATTCCATAGGCGGATATTTCTGTAATACCATCCATAGATAAACGACATACTACTCCCCTGTCTCTATCTGTAAAATATTTTCTATAACCAAACTGTGCAAACGATTGCCCGTTTTTACTTATACCATACTCTCCAGCGTATGGATTCAATTGACCAAAGAAACTAATATTTGTTGTATCTTGCGATCCTTGATCTCCAGAATATAAAGCATTTTTGTTTATTAATATCTTACTAACTTTTGCTTCTTGAAAAACTAACAATAAAGTGTTTTCTACATATAATTGTTCAATACTTCCATTTCTTTGCTCTAAATCTTTTTCTATATTTGTGGCAACAGAGAATACATTAGTTTCATTGTAACCTGTTCTAGTGTTTAATATACCTGAATGTATTACACTAAAGTTTCTATCTTGACCTTTAGGGTTTTCATCTACAGTATAAGCTCTTACACCTAAAGATAATCTTGTATTGTTAAACCCACCTTTTATTACGCTTTCTTCTATATACCAGTTAGCTCCACCGACACTAAAATTTTGATCTAATTCAACAAAACCTCCTAGTCCTTGCATGACCCCAGGGGTTCTACCAGCTGAAGCATAACCATTATACCAAGCAAATGGAGGATAGCTTAGAGGTTGACCCGCAATTGCAGGATCAGGATAAGTAGAAGCTGTAATATATGTAGGTGTCCATGGTAAACCAGGCCATTGACCAATACCTAAATAGTATTCATCAAAAGTTAAATCACCTTTCCACGCGTCTGGTTCAGGATCTCCATTAAATGCTACTGCTGGGCAAACTTTTTTCAACCAAAAACTATTGAAATATTTTACTTGTATATTTACTGCCATAATATATAATCACTTACTATTTTAACTTATTACTTGAATTTCAAATGTACACGAGTCGGTTAAACCTCCAGAATCTCTTGCTCCTATAGTGACTTCATATGTATCTAGTGGTATTGCTTCTTCAAAAAATATTTGTATTAAAAATGGCAAAGAAGACGTTGTCCAACTATAAGTATTTGGTCCTGGATTTATAGTTGTTCCAGAACTGTTTACAACTTTAACTATACTATTCCCAAAAGTTGTCCATATTAATCCACAATAAACATCTGATCCACTTGCAAGGTTTCCTCCATTTACGACTGAGCTATTATAAACTGGAGTAGGCCAAGAAACTATAGACCCTTTAGATAATACAGCAGGAGCTGGACACGACATTACGTCAGGAGTATTATTTAATAACGTGTGAGTAAGTTCGAAAGTTTCAAACTGAAAAGTTCCATCAACTGGATACGTGGGAGTAGGAGATTTTACAGTAATAACAAATTCAAATGTATTACTATTTGCTGGGTTACAATAAGTAAAATAATCATTAGTTTGTAATATATAACGACCTCCAGAAGTTCCAGGTATTAAATTGAATCTATGACTAATATCTACTCCTTGACAAATAACACCATCTAAAGACATAGTTACAGGACCTAACATGCTACTATCATCTACTGCAGTTCCAGCGCTATTATATGCCACTATTTCGCCATTAAATACGTTTGTTCCAATAGAATGATTCTCTCTTTGTCGATATTGTAATACACCTCCAGATCCTGTTTTCAAACTTCTTACAGAAAATTCATCTTCTTCTAGTATTCTACTATTTAATTCACTTATTAATCCAGTAGTAGTAGTTTCCCAGTAGATATCTAATTTAGATTCTAATGCTTGGGTTTCTAAAATAGCCAAATTAGGTTCCATTATTCCAGGCCATTCAGTTTTGTCAATATCTAATTTAACTCTACCGGTTGAATCTCCCGCGCCTGTTATTTCGTATTCTACCTCATAAGGGTAAGTATTAGTTGGAGATAAGAATCCTTTTACTCCATTTTGACCTTCATTATTAGCTACATGAATACCATTATTTATTAACTCTCCATATTTAGTTGAATCAGTGGTAAAACCATCGATAGAGTCATTTACCGCATCAATGTTAAATAACAATCCTTGACCTGATTCTCCTACATTGTTTTGAGTACTAGAACCTGGTACAACTTTTCCTTGAACATTTCTAGATTTAGGAACATAATCGTCTCCCTCAAAAGTTGGGACTACTCCTGATGGTTGTACATTATATGTAACTAAACCAGCTTCAGGTGAAGGACCCCTTCTACCAAAAGCGTAAATTTCTACATTTCCACAATCATCAATAGAGTTTTTAGCATCAACAGATAAACCAATATTTAACTTTGCTACAAGTGGATTATTTTCATATCCATAAAAAACTGGTGCTGTGTTGTAAGGAGGTAAAGCAGCAGGGTCCCACAATCCTAACTCTACTCCAGTTCCCAAAGTAGTAACAGTGGAAAAAGCTTCGCCTGGATACCATTGTTTTATTTGTGTAGGTATAAAAGCCGAGCTAACTAAAGAACTACTAAGAGAATTTATTACTCTTGGAGATAAGTTAACTAAAGCGTTGTTTATTTGACTTCCAGAATCTAAAGCTAACTCTCTATCTCTTTGTTTCAACAGTGTTTCAGCTTCTCGATCATATGGATCTACAGTGAAAGGTTCTCCTGACGTATCTACAAAATCATAATAACTAGGATCATCTTTAATAGATGGTCTTCCACTTCTAAATACATTTTGTGTTGGGCCAACTAAACTTAAATCTCTAGGTATTTTATTAATGTTGTCTCCAAAAACTGCAAAATGCGCAATAGGTAATGATGGTGTTGCGCCTTCAAGAAATATGCTGCTAGTAGCTCTTCCTGGGTTAGGTCCTTCTCCATCAATAAAACCATTTAATATGCCAGCTGTATAAACATTGTAATAATCTGTTTCAGGTTGTTTAACTACGACTTTCCAAGAGTACCAACCTGTAGGATTAGGTTGTTGTAAGTTTAATATTTTAAAAGAAGCATTATTGTCTCCTCCAGGAATATTAATAATATCTCCTTGTTTATAATCTTCTCCTAAATTAGTAAACTCAATGCTGTCAATAGGACCTGGTCCTCCACCTGCAACATCAATATTTAAATTTAATCCAGATCCAGAACCTTGATTTATAAAATTAGCTTCAGTGTAAGAAGCAGAAAAATAACCAGTACCATAACTTATCCATTCGATAGAATCAGGATCAATAACACCATATCCTTGATATAAACCAGGCGTACCTGTGTTACTGTTAAAACTAGAATTTATAGGATCTATAAATGTTACATTTAAGCAATCTCCCGGCCATGTGTCAGTTGGACTCGTAGGTGAATATGGGCCAAGTAAATTATTAGAAGTAGCATTGTCATCATACCATGAAAAAGAAGTTTGAGAACCATAATCCGTAGGTGGACAACCAATACACTTACACCCTAAAGATGCCATTCCACCATCTTTAAACGGATGGAAGTAAGTCGAAGCATCATCATTAGCTAATATAACAGAAGATTGACGACCATATCTATCGGATAATACTAATCCAGCTTGATAGCTTCTATTTTGTTTTAAAGTGTGATTTTGGTATTCTATTTGTAAACTATCAATATCGTCTCCACTTTTTTCATTTACACCAACTACGTAGTTTAATGTATCAGGTGGTGTTGGTTTATCAAAGAAATTACCATAAATAACTCTATTTTCAGCCCACTCTTGAGTTTTAGCTCTTACTGGTACTTTATCATAAACTCTTAATAACTCTTTATCAGGAAGTGTTTTATAAGGAGCTTCACTTTTATATTTATATCTTAAAATAGGTAGCTCATATATATCATTATTTTGTTCATTATTTACATCTATAGTTTGAGCTACTCTTAAATTTTGTTCATTAGACTGTTTGTAAATAATATCAATTTCAACAATGTTCATTTTATCAAAACTCTCTTTCCATGAACTATACGGAGAGTTTAAAATTAAGTCTACTTCATTAATTTTGTTTTGCATTATTTCTACTTCTGTAGATGTGTAAGCATTGTCATCATCGTTTTTTACAAACTTTGTTCCATCCCAATTTTTTATAAAATAACCATCTTGTTGGGGAACAAAACATTCTTGAGTAAATGGAGAAATAAGAGAATATTCTCCATCATCAAACTTAAATCTATAAGCAAAACTAATAAACTTGTCTTTCATCCAATTTTTATCTCCATCCCAACTTGGATCATATAAAGGATTAGGAGCAACTCCATCAGCTAATTCTGCATTTACTTTGTCATACATTGTGCTTAACCAATCAGTACTTAAACTAATTGTACCCCAAGTTATAACTGCAGGGTTATTGGGATTTACTATATAATAAGATCCACTATTATAACCAATACCAGTATTTAAAATTTTAACAGTTAATATTTCACCAGTAATTGGATCAACACTTTCAACTTCTAATTGAAAACCAACTCCAGGACCTTCTGTTCCTATCACAGGAGCTAAAGTACAAATATTACCAACGCTAAAGTTACTACCAGGATTGGTGACAATGTAAGAATTAACTTCTTTGTTTATAAGTAAAGGGGAAGTATGAGGATAATATTTAGATACACTAATTTGATCTTCATTGGTATAGTATGAAGTATCAGCTAAAGCTCTAGTGATATTTATTTTTCTAGGTTGATTTCTATTATCAGTCCAATATAAATACTGTTCAATAACATTAACTCCAGTAATCTCATGAGTTTTAGAAAAATTTAAGTAGTAACCACTAACTATATTAGTAATTGTGTTGTTAGTAAGATCATATACGAATATACCACATAGCGCGCTAGTAGGAGCAAAGTCACTAAGCTGGTCAGTGGAAGTGTCAGAAAAGTTTGTAGTAAAGACAAATATTCTGTCATTTATCATGTCCATAAAATACCCTATAACTTCTTCTCCACAACAATCAACTCCACCTTCTACCTTGAAATTAGCTAACAATGCATTACCAAGTACATTCTCTAAAGCTCCTACATCATCACCTTCAGATCTACTGATCATAACGTTTAAAGCGTCTCTATATTCACCTACTGGAACAAGTCTTTGCTCTAAATCCTTGTTCATTTTAGATTTTAAGAAATTATTTCTTGCTTCTGGCATCTTTATTAATGTTTAATCCATTTAGATTTTCCTCGCATTAATTGAGTAAATTCTTCTGATTTTATATTAGACAATCTAATTTTAGCATTTCGCAATGCTGCTGATCTAGCGTTTCTATATCTTCGTACTACATATTCAGGAACACCCATCTTAATAGATAAGATAGCATGCGCTATATGCATATATAAAGCCTCCTCTGCGAACTTTGGCACTTTCATGTCTTCAGTATAAGCTAAGCCATCTGAAATGTATTCTAAGATGATTAATTGACCTTGTAGATTGCTAGAAAAGGAAAACGTACCTTTACGTCTATTTATAGTATACCATCCATTTTGTTGAGTTATTTCTGGAGATAATCCATATCTTTCTCCATAGAAGAACTTCCAATATTGCCAATCATATACTCCTAAGTCATTTATATTCCACTCTCCAATTAAATTGTTTTGGTTAAATTTCTTCCACCTTTCTTCTGTAAAAGACTGTTGTGCAAGTAAATTACTTTCATACCCAGGATAACCATCTTGAGTTGGTATTCCATCACTGTCTTGAATTGGTAATTCTGTGGGATCTGAAGTTAGATTAGGTTCTGCTGGATATATAATTCGTTTAACACCTGCTTCATCTATCCAACTAACTTTAACATAATTTACGTAGTCTTGAGGTATAGGTACAGATAAGCTAGGAGGAATAGTTAATTCTTGAGATTTTATACTTCTAAGTGTATCATAACTAAACTCTTGTAATCCTCTTTTAGCATGAAATACAATATCACTTCTTTTAGCTCTTTCTATAAGTTTTTGTTCTCCTACATAACCAAATAAGAAGTTATCTATAGCATCACCTAGCTTAATATATTCATAACCTCCATAATTGTCTTCTCTTGCCCATTCTCTTAATTGAACGTAAAAGTTACCATCATAATTACCGTTAATAGTTATTTCACTGTTTTGAGGATTAGATATCCATATTAAATTTTCAGCAATTTTAGTATAAGTAGTAGGAGTAAGAATTGGAGCGTAATATACGTCAAAGTTTATGTAAGGGTTTCCAGATACATTACCTAATGCATCATATCCACTTACAGCTGGTGTTTCTAAATTCCATCCACTAAGAACTACTGGATTACCCGCTAAAGCAGGAAAAGCTTGTTGTCCAGCGTAGTATTGAGCGTTTGTTTCGGTTAATAAACCACCATTAGGATAAGTTGCCATATTTTATTATTTTTTCTCATTAGCTTCTTCCATTTGCATAGCTTGAGAAGCTGCTTGGACTATACTAGGATCACGAATTATAATACCCGCATACATTAATATTTGAATTACTAATTCAGTTTGATCTTGATCAGAAATTTCAAAATTAACTGAAGTAGGAACGTTAGGATAAATAGTGCCGCCAGAAGGACTTGAAGGATCTTCCCATACATACTGACCTTGAGGCCCAATAGTAAAAGCCCATACAGGATCTAATGGCTTTCGTACGTAGTAACATTGTAATTCTGCTTCAGGAAGCGTAGGATATACTTGTAAAACATTACCTCGTCGAGTAAACATTGGTAATTCAGCGGAAGGCTGAGTTAATGGAGATCTTACAGCTTTATAGTATTGATGTTGAGTTGATTCTTCACATTCAATAACTCTTCCTCCATTAGGTTCGTATTGCATAGTTCCAAACCTATGAAGATCATCTGGTAATATATAACCAGCTTGTAAAGGATTAGTAGTTTCAAATTCAGAAATTCTCTCTTCTAAAACTTTAACTCTATCTGCCAATTCAGTACTTAATCTAGGAGCTCTCAAGTATTGATTTAAATCTTCAAAATATTTTTCAAATATTTCTAATTGTACTTGTCGCGCTACACTATTAAATTCTGCTGGCGTCATATAACCTCTTTGTTCTTTGTTTAATATAAACAAAACGGTTTGATATACAGTGTTTACGTTTACAGCCATTTATTATGTTTTAAAAAAAAAGGCGGCGAAAATGGCCGCCTTAATTATAATCACTTGTTATTTGAGTTTTTTCTCTATTGATTTGTAAACTTCTACACCTTCATCAGTTTTTAACCAAGAAGCCATAGCTGAATAAGGATTTTCATCAAATGGAATGCTCATTAATTTCTTTCCATTACTTCCCCAAGCAAAAGTTCTTTGATCTTGAGATAGTTTAATGATGTTAGCTTCGGTTGCTTTTATAGCAAAGTTTCTTAATACTACGTTATCATCGTTACATAAATTAATAAACAATGCCGGATTTTTCTTAGCAAAAATCAATAAATCTCTTTTTATTTCTTTTGATGATAAACTTGTTACCTTTGAACCTTGTTCTACTCTTAGTATAGCCTCAGCCATATCTACATCTAAATTTTTAGCTATATTTAATGCCTCAATTTCTAATTCGATAAATGCCAATTCGTCTTTAGCTTCTACTACAGCATCATATTCATCATACAAACTTCCTTTTTGTGGGTGGTAAAGAGAAAGCAACTCTTGTAAATTTCTTTTTTGTTTAGGAACAAACAATGTGCCGTTTTCAAAAATAATATGTTCTAATGTTACTGGTCCAGATTGTTCGTCAACAAAACAACTTTTTTGATTTGTTGCATATCTTAATTCTCTTTGGTGACCTTTAACTTCATCAAACCACATTAAAGGATGTCTACTTGTGTGTCTAGAACCAAGTTTAAATGTTAGTGGTTCTACGTTGTTCGTAAGATAATAATGTCTATCTTTATACTCTAATTTTGTATCTTCCATAATTTAATATAATATAATAATTAAAAAAGATCCCGCCGAAACGGGATCTTATTATTTTAAGACAACGCTACGTCATAACACGTAACACCTTCAGGTAACGCCAATACTGGGTTACGATGAGGAGCTTGCATTGCTTGTCTCATTGCTGTATTAACAGCTAAAAGAATAGCATCTGCATTATCGGTTGTTCCACCGTTAAGTGAAAGTCTCCAATATCTGTTATGTTCTGGTTGTATTTGGTACATATCTACCGCACTAGCATCAGAAGCAGCTAACTGCACAAATAATGCGTAGTCAACTGGTACTAAAGCTTGATCTTCAGTATCGGGAGTAACAAGAGCACCACCAACGATTGTTAAAGTTAATTCATCAGAAAATTCAACACCATCACCAAGGATAGATATTTCATCTCCAACTTTATAACCATCACCACCTTCAGTAATTGTTACTAAATATGCAGGTGTTAAAGGTCCACCTGAAACAACTACTGATGCTTTTGCTCCTGCTCCTGATCCTGTAACTGTCGTTACATCAAGTAAAGAAGTACCATCAGCCACCCAAGTTGCAGCGGAATCATCCCATCCAGGTAGAGCAGCTTCAGCTAATGGTAATCCATCCGCGGAGGATATATTTACTATAAATTGATTTGCCATAATTTCTAGTTTTTAAGGATAAACTTCATCGCTAACTGCCATTGAGTCAACTGTCGCGTCTTTGTTAGACGGTAATTCAAAAAGAGTTTTAGACCCTGGAGCCTGTTGTGCTCTTTTCATTACAAGCTCTAATGCAGCAGCATCATCTGCCGTTACATCTTCGCTCATATCAATGGTCACTGCCCACACCGATCCTGGTTCTGCTGGAGTATTGTAGTAACAAATAGCATTATTGCCACTTCTTTCTACTCTAAAAACTCCATCAACATTTAAGCTAAGTGTGCCAGTTCCATATTTTAATTCTATCAAACTTGCCATAATTTTGTAGTTTAAAAAGTTAATAATTATAAATTATACAGTCGATTTAAACAATACAAAGTTATTAGCAGCTTGAGTAACTAAACATCTTTCAGTTAGGAAGTTAACTTGCATTGCATCTAAATCAGATGTATATGCCCCACCTACTGAACCAGTGATCCAAGATTTGTATCTTCTATCATCGGTTTGAGAAGCTCTATATCTTACGTGTAAGAAAGGTCTTCTAATATTAGTGCCTAATACTTGATCATACACTGTTGTTGTACCTGCAGGAACCATAACACCATCGATGTCTCTAATAAGACCTCGAGTAGTAGCGTCATTTAAGTATTTCCAGTCAGTTTTATAGAAGTCATAAGAACCTCTTCTAAAACCAGCAAATCCAAAGTTCAATGCCATTTCAGCTTCATTGTCAAATAAACCATAAGAAGCAGCTTGAGTAGAAGCATAACCTCCACCAGCTTGAGCAGCGATCATATCATCAAAATCAAGAGCTGTAGCTCTGTTTAAGAATAACATGTTCTCTTCAATAGCTCCTTGCTTATCTAAATGCTTAAGAATTTGATCGAAATCACCTAAAGCACCAGCTCCAGGAGCAGCAGCACCAGCAAAATCATTCCAGATATTTCCTCTTGCTTCAATAGCAGCGAACATACCTTGTGTACCTTCTGGTTGAGCATTGGCATCATATACTACGCCACCACCTGAATAAGGAGGATTTGGTGTAGTATTAAAACCTGCAGCAGCAGAACCGCCAGCAGCTAATTCACCTTCAACCAACGCCATTTCCATGTAATCTTCGAATCTCAACCTAGTTTCAGCTTCAGATTTTAAATACCAGAAATATCCAGCAGATCCATCTTCAGCAGCGATTTCAATCCAGCCAATTTGAGCTGTATCAGAACCAGAAACTTCAAAAAAGTCTTTGATTATAATAGGCTTGTTAGAAAACGTTTGAGGTACTGGTTCAATTGATTGTCTCATTCCAGACGAACCTTTAGAGAATTCAGAACCATAAACAAACATCTTAATATCAGTTGTTCCTAAACCTGTAACAGCAGCTAAACTAGCGGCAGTATAAGGTAAAGCAGTAACAGTCGTAGCAGTAACTTGAGATACAATACATTTTACTGTAACTATTCCATTAGAAACTACTACTGTTTGGTTAATTCTTACTGAGTTATTAGCACCACCTGGTAAAGTAATTTCACCATTTGCAGCATCAGTAATTTCGCAACCATCATACGCGATGTGTAATCTATTTTGTTCAGACCAAATAACTTGATCAGATGTCATTGGCATTTCAGCGCCAACCATTCTTAAGAAACCAGATAAAGTTCTGTTTCCATATCTCTCTACCTCTTGTTCATACAATTCAGGTAGGTACTGTTGTGCCCATTGTTGAAAACCACCACCTTGAAAATTAATATAATTTTCTGGCATAGTCATCTTTTGAGGCATTGGAGTAATAGACGCTGGAAAAGCTCCAGTTCCGACTCCGGTATTGTTATTAACAAATCCCATTTTTACTTATTTTTTATTTTTTTCCTTTTATTTTCAATCTAGAACTGTCATCACCGCTTATCGCTCTAACTTTATACCCATTGATAAACATGTCACCAGGAGCTTGTTGATTGATATCGGTACTAACATTGTTAGATTTTGCAGTTATATTTTTAACAGCATCAGCTTTACCTTGTTCGTAAAAGTGACGAGCTAAATTATCTGCATTTCTAGCAGCATAAAGAGCTTTGTGATAACCTTGTAAATCTGTTACTTCACCTTCTTTGTTTTGGAACTTTCCTATAAAATCTAGTAAATCAGATTGTTTGTTAGCGGTGTCTTGAGTGTTATTTATGTTGTACTTAAAAGCTTTTTCACCTACCTTAAATTCGAAACCTTCGAAATTGTTGAAAAACTCTTGAGTGCCATTTTTAAAATTTTCATGACGAGTTGCTCTTTTACTTTGTTCTTGACTGTGTATGTTGTAAAAGTCGATTGCTTTTTGTTGATCAGGTGTTACGTTAGATTTCAACTTGATTTCATCGTAATACTTATTTTTCAAACCATTTAAAAAATTATCGGCTTTTGCAAGTTCTTCTTTTAACACAATTTTCTTGTGTGTTATTTCTTTATCACTATCTTCTTCCTCATCCCAAGCGAATTGTTCTTCCATGTGAAATGTTATTTCTGAATCGCTTAAGTAGGGTTTAGTAGTTCTATAATATTCTCTTAATTTTTGTTCGTTGTTAAGTTTGCTATAATCTTTACTTAACTTAACATAATCTTCTACAGTTCCACCAGTATCTTTCATAAAATCAACTAGTTTCTCAATATTTTCTGGAAGTTTTGTTTCTGCTATAACCGGTTCAGACGTAGGAGAAGGTTTTACTTCTTCTTTAGGTTTTACTTCTTTTGTTTCCGAAGGGGTTATTTCTTCTATAACAGGAGAATCATTTACTTCTTCTTCTTTTTCGACTTCTTGACTTTCTGTGGAAGGTTTTGAGGATTCAACGTGTGTTTCTCCCATCTTTCCGCCATCTGTGGATTTTCCATCCACATCCATTTTCTCTGTGCTTGACTCTTGAACGGCATTTTCTTCTTTTTTTAATTCAACTTTAGTAACTTCATCCTTTTTTTGGGTTAACTTTTTAGGTCTACCTGGTTTTCTTTTCATTTTAAATTCTCCTTCTTGAGGAACTTCTTCTGTTTTATTTTTTACTTCTTTTGACATAATATAATATTATAAAATTAATAAACTACATGATTCCTCCTAAATTTGCAATATCTCCATTTAAGACATCGTTTCCAGAAGACTCAAAATTAATTGGTAATCCATCTTCTTGACGTTGTTGAATCATTTCGCTTTGTTGTGTTGCTTGCAACTTTGTTCTATTATCTTTTCTATCTTCTATTTCTTGAATTTTTTGCTCTTCACTTGATACTTTTGCTTGTGCTAATTGCATATTGTATTTAAACTCTTGCTCCATCAACTGTTGTTTAATTTGTCCTTCTCTTTCCATTCTTTGGATTTCAAATTGAGATTTAGCTGATTCAAAAGAAACTTGACTTTCAAGTAACGCTTGCTGTTTTTGAGCTTCATACATAGCAGCTTTTTCAGCAGTTTCTTGATTAGCTTGAGCTTGCATTTGTATATTTTGTTGTTGTAATTCTTCTTCTCGCTTTTGCTTTTCTTTCCTTCTCTTTTTTAACAATTCATTTGCTAGTTTAAGATTTTTAACTTCTCTAATATCTATAGCATCTTCTAAATCTATACCACCTGTTTTTAAAGCAATCTGAATATTTTGCTCTAGTTGTTCTTTTTCTACTTCATCAGGTTCTAATTCTATAAATATACCGAAATCATGGATATTTAATCTACTTAATTCATCTAAAGTTCCAACGTTAAAATGTGTTATACTGTTTTCTAAAGCTTTTCTTGTTAATGGAAACTTTAATGATTGAGCTATTTTGTTAGAAATGTTTTCACAAGTTTTTAAAGTTAAATATAAACTAGCTTGTAATATATGACGAGTAGCTGTGTTTGAGTTTGCAGCTGCAAGTTTTTGCAATCCTACTAGCGAATTAGAATCTGGAACACTACCATCTCTAGCTTCATTTAATCCGGTCGTATCTCTTATCATTTGTAAATAATATTGATACGTTTGGATAAGCGATTGTATTTTGGCTCCACCACTAGAACTTTGCAATTCTTGAATAGGTACTTTTCCTCTATTTAATTCCCCATCTTGAGTCAATGATCTACCTACAATACTACCAGTTTGAAAATACATATTTAAAGCTTCCGCAGGATTATAGTTAGTGCCATTACCTAAATCTACTTCTGCTAATCCATCCATGTCTAAAAATATACCATCAGGAACCGTTCTAGATATAACCTGTTGCATTTTAAGATGAGTTAATTGTATCATATCAGCAAAACCAGTTATACGTGACACAAGTGATTCTATACGTCCTCTATACATTCTAGGAGCACATATTTGATAACTCATATTTACTTTTGTAGTATCGGCGTCAGGTCTAGTCATATTTTCCGACATTCCCCAAGATAACATATTTTCAAATCCTAATATCTTTGCACCTGAATACAATACTTCAATGGTTCTAGACGCTCTTTCAAAGTTAGGATCTTCTGGTGGTAAAAACGTATCTTCTTTTTCTAATGATTTTAATAAACCTTGTTCTGTTTTCTTTATTTTAAAAACTTGATCAACAAAAGTTTTCCATTCAAAAAATAACACTTGTACAGTGTTTTCATCCCATCTACCATTCCATCCTCTCACATATTCAGAATTACCTTTATATTTTTCTATTTGTTCAATTTCTTGTGGTCCTAGATATGGAAATTTCTTTTTTAATTGCGGTATAGTTAAGTTTTTAACTTCTCCAACATAGTACAAATCCTGAAAGTTTGGATCTTCTGTATAAGACCAAACCATATAAGCTGGATCTACATAGTCTAATGTAATTCCTTCAGCTTTATTCCATTCGGTTTTTACAGCAGCAATTCCTAACACGGTTAAATCGTAATTTAATCTTTTTCTAACTAAATGATATTTGTTTTTATCTAAAACTTGATCAATAACTTCTTCTTCTGCAATTTCAATTGATTGTTTATAATCCAATTGCATGTGCATAGGAAGTTCATCTAGGTTTTCTGGAGTGTTTTTATCAGGACTAAAATTTCTTAAATCAGTGCTGGGAAAATATTCTTTTACTGCTTCATAAAACTCTTTTAAAGCTATATCTTCTACTATCTTTTGAGCATATTTTGTTCTGCGTTGTCTTGAATATGGATCTTGAGCAAACGTTTTAATATCGTAACTTCTTTGAGACATTCCATTTACAACAATATCTACAAATTTAGGAATAACAGGAACCGGTTTCCAATCAAGATTTAAATAAGATAAATCTCCATTTATAGCTAATTCATCTTTGTATTTTTGAACTGGTTGTTCTGCTCGAGCGTATAAACGTAAATTATGAAAATAAGTGTAATTAGTTAAAAACCTATAACCAGTTCCTCTCCAATTTCTAAACCACTCTGATTCTACAGCTCTACCTACTGCTAATCCATACTCATATGTATTTTTTTCTGCAACAGGTACTACCTGATCCGGAAAGATACTATTACTGTTTGTGTAAATCTGCATTTATTTATTAATTTTTGAAATTATTCCACTATTGTCATACGTTTTAATTCCTAAACTTACAGGTTTATATGTTTTCGGTGGAACAGGTCTATATCTATTTTTATTGCAAGCCATGATTGCTAATCCTGAACTAATAGAAGCATCATGTTTTGTTCTATTGTTTATATTAAAAATAGCCCAATCTTCTAGTGTTCTTTGAAAATACATATCACCATATTCACTTTGTTTCAATCCTACGTATTCATTTATATATGATTCAATTGCTGCTGCGTGAGCTTGTTTAATATCTTCACTAGAGTTAGGTATACCACCAACTTCTCTTTCCGCAACAGATAATTTGTTCCAAATTTTATCAGGTCTATTCATACTAAACCCTCTATATCCTCTTCTTTTTAAATGGTAAAGTAATCTTGGTTTGTTGTTTTCTGCTAATATAGGCATTCCATAAAAATGTAAAGCCATTAAAACATCTTCAAAAAACAACTCGGCGGTTTGAGGTCTATCTATATATTCTAAAAAAAAGTGGTTAGGAGGAGCATCTTCCATACTAAACTTAGTTAATCCATGAAGCGATCCTTTAGAACCTCTGCCATCGACAGTACCACTAATATCGTAACTATCACAACCAAAGGCTCCCACGTGTTCGTTACCAGGATATTTAATACCATTTTTTATTATTATATTGTTTTGAATACTTTTAGGAGGAATCCATGAAACAAAAAATCTACCAGTGCTGCTAGGCACAAATATAACTTTAGAATCTCTCCATTCGTTTTCCCAAGCAAAATTACCTTGAGTAATATTTTTTTGATTTTCTATAGTATCATTGTGATCAATTTGCTCGTATATTTTTTGGAGATTAAATAAACTATCTTTAGCTTCATCTCTAAAAGCGTGTTGTTCACTTCTTGGGAATTGTCTGTAATATTCATTCAAACTATCAGGATCTTCTTTTAATCCTTCTACTTCATTCTCCCAATGTTCTACAACTCCAATATCTATTAAATTTCCATCAATACCTTTAATTGGTTTAGATGGCGTGTTAAAAACAGGCTGTCCATACAGATCAATAAAACCTTCATAATTCCATTCCATTGGAATAAATAAAGAATATAATCCTTCTTTAGTTTGACCATTACGGTTTCTTTTTAAAACGTCAGATCCGTAATATATATCTTTAAAATTTTGTCCTCCTTTATCCAAAGCGTTAGAAGTAGAACCCATCATACACTTACCTACTACTTTGCGTCCTAATCTCAAACAAGTTTTTGTTACCTTCCAATTATTTTTAATATTATCAGGTCTCTCCCATTTACCACTTTCATCATGACCAAGTAACTTAAGTTTTTCACCATCGTAACTATTGTCTCCAGTATTTTTCCAATCAATAGTAGTATCTAAACCGTCTAGTTCTCTAATCTCTTCATTAACTTCCAACTTTCTACGTGTGAGTTTAGATGCCGGAACCCTATATGCCAATTCGGTTTTAGGGCGATCCATACCATCTTGGATTGGTTTGAAGAAAAACGGATAGTTAACCGAGATTGGTACAACTTTATCTGTGAACATTTTTTTAGCATCTGCACCAGTCTTAGATAAAATCCCATATCTACTGTCGGATGATATGGTTGCTTGATTAACAAGTTCAGCTGAACACATAAAGGAAAATCCAGATCGTCTATTTTTAAGGTAGCACATTCCATAACATCTGGTATCAGCTTTACAAGCTTCCCAGAAAATAAAGAATAATCTATTTGATTCTCTATAGTCTGGTGCTCCAACGTCAATTTTTGACCATTGCAAGTACATGTAGTGAGTACCAGTAATATAAATAGGTTTACCATTATTATAAAACCAATACCCTTCGTCTCTTCTTTTAAATTCTTCATCTATATAATCCCACCATTCTTCTCTAAAATCAATAGGGTATTTTTCCCAATCAAATCTACTTTTAATTCTTTTTAATTCTTTTGGATATTCAAATTGTTCCCAGTATTGTTCTGTTTTTTTATCACTTCTTTTGTACGGTTTGTCAATTGCTGGTAAAGCAATGCGGAGATTTTGTATTTCAATGATTTGTCCAATTTGTCCAGTTTTGCTTATTACAATAAAATCATAATCTTTGTTATACCCATAATCCCACTTTTTTAATCTATTTTGTTTAGCTAATATTTTAGGATTTACAACATCTGATATTTCTTTCCAAAGTGTTTGCTCGTAACTCATTTACTTCTCCCTTCTGCAAACTTAAAAACCCTTTCTTCTTTCTTTTCTTCTTTTGGTTTACCTTCTAGTAAATTTTCTTCTTCTTCTATTCTATTTAAGATTTCAAAAGCGTCAAAAATCGCTAACTTCTTGGTAGCAGCTGCGTTCTTTAGTCGGTCCGCAGTCACATCTTCTCCCGTGTCCACAATCGGTTCCTTCGCCACTTTTATCAGTTCTTTCACCGCTAATTGTCCAGCTTGGATTATATTCTTTTTCGTCTCCTTTACGTTCATGTTTTATAGCAATATCATTTAATTTCATACAATACAATCTTTCTCCATTTATTAAAAATTCAAATTCTGAATTAGGAGTAAAAGTTATTAAACTATCAACAGGTACTTCTTTTGTATTTCCATATTTTAACACACCTTGTAATTCTTTTTCTTTTTTCTTATCTAAACTATCTAAATCTAATATTGGTTTAACAAAACAATAGTCTAAATGAGGTGTATTATTATACATGTATATTTGTTCAGGATTACAAAAAAACAAATTATCTTTAAAAAAAGTAGAACTATTTCTTTCTCTTCCCTTTTGATCATACCACCTTCTAAACAAGTTATGATGAACATATACTATATCTCCTTTTTTTATAGGAGTATCGTATGCTAAAGGTGTTTCAATTATTTCTGCTGATTTATTAACGTATAAATGTTGATCTACACTAGTGTTTAATATTAATTCTTTATTTTCTATTGTTACACTATTATTATATCGTTTGTTTACAGGTTTTATAATAAAATTATATAAAGATCTCATTAATATTCTAGATCATACTCTACGGCTATAGCCATATTAGAATTAAATTTTTTCCAAGGTAACATCTCATCATGCTTTTTTATGTAAATCATATATTCCCCGTGCTCAGGTTCTAAAATGTCACAAATAGTATGTCCTCCGTAAACTGGTTGACCTACAGCGTAATGCATAGCTTCATTTTTATAATCAGAACCTATACTTATTTTTCTTATTTTATTAGACATTATTCTACTTTATTTAATTCTGCTTCTTTTTCTATTTCAGTATATTCACCAGTGGCTAAATCAATATTTATAGATCCATATTTAGTTTCTAAATCTTCTTTAGTTTTCTGTATATTTTGATTCATAATACCTACTTCATGACATAAAGCATGTTGTTGAGTAGATAAAATTCCTATTTCTTTTACTAATTTTTCTAGTTTATCTTGTTGGTCAATAATACTTTTTAATTCTTCTTCTTTAATTTTTTTCATTTAATTGTATTTAATTTATATTTATTCTTCTATAGGTTGAGCTGGCGTCCATTCAGGCGTTGCCATTAAATCTAATATATCAACGTGATCGTAAGTACCAACAGGTACTACGCTGCCATCTAAAATAAACGTTGGTATATGCCCTTTCTCCCATTTAATTACAAATTGAGTTTGAGCTATGTTTCTTCTAACAGTTCCAGCACTTGTTTGACCTACTTGTGAAAAGTCTATTAAGTTAATGTCTGTTAGGTTAATTACTGCATAAGTTCTCGTATTATAAGTTCTTATATCCATTTTTTAAAATTTTATGGTGTGTCATTAGATATATCTGCTTCCTCCATATTGAAGCTAACTGCGTTGTTTGAGCTATTTGGTGCATCTCCTACTCTGTCCTCTATTGTCATATTTGCACTTGTTGCACTTGTTGCATTATTACTTCCTATTTGGTCAGGTAAAGTCCATTCGCTTGATGTTGAATTATAAGTTGCATTATCTCCCATTTGCCAATAAGATAAAGCACCACTTATAACTAACGGAGTGCCTGAATTATATATACTTAAAACATCAGCATCACTTAAAGCAGTATTCCATATAGCTACTTCATCAATACCGCCCTCCCAACTACCAACAAGAGCGGTAGGTAAAGAACCATTATTATAACCACCAATACAAGTTCTTGCTGTAGTTCTTAATGGAAAATTACCAAACCCAGCAGTAGTTTTAGTACCTTGTAAAACTCCATCTGTATATAAAGAAGCAGTATCAATACCATCGTAAACTCCAACAACATGATGCCATTGACCATCATTGATTGGTATAATTGGATCACCCTGTGGATCATTTGCACTTGTTAATCTTAGATTTATAGCATCACTATTGGTATTATATAAATTCCAATATGGAGCTCCTCCAGGTGATGCTGTAGGATAAAAGTTATCTTTAATCAAGTTCCAGTCTCTGTTTGGGTTACCAAATCTATCTCTTGTTATTATATACTCATATACAGCTCCTTGAGTAGTTTTAACCCAACAAGAAACACTAATAGCACCATCTATTTGGTTTAAATCTCCCGCTAGATCTGATTGACACAATACTACATCATCCACGCCATCAAATTTAAAACTGTAATTTGAAACCTTATCTTTATTAGTATTCATAGGCATTAATATCTGTGGTGATTTAAAAGTTGAGTTGTCACCGTTTCTAAACCAAGTATTAGGAGCAGGTGCAGTATCTAAATTATTTAAATCTGCAACTGTTCCTGAGGCATAAATTTCATCTATATAAGCAGCCATATCTTGATTGTAAATTGCTACTTCGTCAATGTTGCCTAAAAATGGAGCATTCCAACCGTTTTGATGCTCTCCAATATATAAGCCAGTGTTTGCATTGCTTGGTGATGCAAATCTTGTAGAGTCAAATAAAGTGTTTTCAACACCATTTATAAAAAATTTAAGTTTTAAATTAGCTGCTCTTCCATCATCTCTTGTAACTAAAACGTGAGTCCATTGGTCTTGCACTATTGCATTATCGTTAGTTGAACCTGAATAGCTTAAACCAGCCATATAAAAAAATATTCTCTCTGTGCTTGATTTATATATTTGAAATTGTGATGCTCTTGTGTCTGCACTTGACATTCCAATAGATAAAATTTGTCTATTTGTGCCAGTGTCAGTTGGCTTAATCCAAAAACTAAAAGCAAAATTTTCTAAGCCATCTAATAAAGTGTAAATGTCAGGTGTTTTGACATATTCATCTACTCCATCAAAGGCTAAACTCTTTGTATTAGGAAAACCTCCACCGCCTCCGCC
>Ga0160423_10000284_pt1 | contig 40307 bp, 28 predicted proteins | sample CRUFie14St8metaG_FD_108191 | JGI IMG/M metagenome (GOLD analysis project Ga0160423, IMG submission 108191) | Marine microbial communities from the Costa Rica Dome - CRUD Field 142mm St8 metaG | ecosystem: Environmental > Aquatic > Marine > Oceanic > Photic zone | place: Costa Rica: the Eastern...
AGTCAGTTTTTCATCAGCCATAAGCGATGCAGGAAGAAATAAAAGAAGCAGGAAGGAAAGCGCACGATTCAACGATATTTCCATGAATCAAAATTAGAGAAGCAAGCATTGCTTCGCAACGTCGAATGCTTATCTGAGAAGCACATGTTGGCTGACCCAGCCCTTAATCAAGGGCCGAAACTACGAAAGAACTCCCTCGATCACCCTTCCATGAACATCGGTTAAACTCTCCTTTCGTCCCTGATGAAAGTAGGTCAGCAGTTCGTGATCTATTCCCATCAGATGTAGAATCGTAGCATGAATGTCATGCACGTGGACACGATCAACCGCTGCTTCAAAACCAAATTCATCAGTCTCACCGTAAGAGGTGCCCCCCTTTATTCCGGCACCAGCCATCCACATTGAGAACCCATACGGATTATGATTGCGCCCCGGAGCGTTCTTTCCTTCGCTAAAGGGCATCCGCCCGAATTCTCCACCCCAGATCACGAGCGTCTCATCAAGCAGGCCTCTTTGCTCAAGGTCTCCGAGAAGGGCTGCAATAGGTTGATCAACCTCAGCACTATGCTGTCCGTGATTCTTTTCAATAGACTCATGCGCGTCCCAAGTCTCCTCCAGATGGCCTCCGCCAGAGTAGAGTTGCACGAAACGCACTCCTCTCTCCACGAGTCGCCGGGCTACTAGACAATTGCGCCCAAACTCATCGGTTGGGTGTTTTCCCACCCCGTAAGCCTCCTTGATCTCTACCGATTCCTCATCAAGGTCAACCGCCTGAGGCGCCTCCGCCTGCATACGATAGGCTAGTTCATATGTCTGGATTCTTGCGGCAAGCTCACTCCCTCCGGGGCGCTTCCTAAGATGAACCTCGTTGAGTTTGCCGATTAGATCAAGTTGGTTGCGCTGCCCCTCCCGGTCAAGGTGAACAGGACCCGCCAGATCCAGAACTGGACTTCCAGTAGGGCGGAACAAGGTCCCCTGATAAGTAGCTGGCATGAACCCGCTGGACCAGTTGGGCTGTCCGCTGATCGGCCCACCCCTCTTGTCGAGCATTACCACATGCGCCGGTAGACTATCGTTCTCCGAACCCAACCCATAAGACACCCAGGAGCCCAGTGAGGGCCTCCCGATCAGAGGCATCCCGGTGTTCATCTGTACGAGTGCCGACCCATGGGCATGACTATCGGCATGACAGGACCGGATAACGGCCAATTTGTCCGCATGTGCCCGCAAGCGTGGAAAGAAATCGGAAATCAGCAGTCCACTCTGCCCTCCCGGGTGGAACTCCCGCCAGTTGGGAGTAAGGAACCCGACCCGACGTCCCCCCGAATTGATGTAATTTTTATCCGGCGGGAGTGCCTTGCCCGCATACTTTCGCAACTCCGGCTTATAATCGAAAGTGTCGACCTGACTAGGCCCGCCATTCATCATGAGGAAGATACAGGCCTTGGCCTTGGCCGGGAAATGACCAGCCTTCGGAGCTAAGGGATCCGAAAGCGCAGACCCTGCCGCATGCTTCGCAAAAAATCCGGACCCGGCTAGGAGGGACGTAAGCGCCACACCGGTAAAGCCACCTCCCATCTCCCAGACGAATTCACGCCTAGTCTGCCCGCAGGGGTAACCAAGCTTCTGTCTGCTAGTCAACATACAGAAACTCGTTGGTATTTAGGAGAACGTGACAAACCGAAGCAAGCGCACGCAACTCCGGATCGGAATCCCTGATGGATTCTCGGCTTGAAAAAGGCACCGAATACTTTTTTGCCAGCACCTCCCCCACGCGCCTTATTTCTGCCGCGCTCAACTGTCGATTGTATACCAGGATCTCTGCTATGTCTCCGGTCCAGTATTCTCCATCAATATTTCCCTGCTGACCGATAACATATGAGCCTCCCAGTTTTCGCCGTGACAACGATGACGACCGGGAAGCAATAACTGAGCCATTATACAGGATCATGCTTCCCCCGCTGCCAGTAGAAGCCGCCAACACGAAGGCATCCTCCGGTCGTTCGATTGCTCCCTCACTACGATAGTCGTCTGAAAAGCGCACGGTCCCCTTGCCTGTCAACCCAAGGAACAGCGAGGTTGTCGAGTTTCCGGCGCTCCCATTCCAATTGGAGAAGATCCCCCGGTGAGAAACCAGCCCGCTGCGGTCCCTTGCCACTGCAATGATGGTATTGGCCTGTGAGTTTACCACCTCGCCTTCAAGAGAGAGATAGTCTCCTTTCCCACTGAAGCGTAACGCCGAATAACCCGCGATCGCGTCTCTGACCAAGCGGGGACGGCGTTTGGACTCACCCTGACGCGCGTGGTGCTCCTCGCCTGATCCATCTAGCCATCTTAGAGCACGCCCTTTAGAATCCATCTTCAGGCCACGGTCTGCCGCAAGCCACAAGGAAAGACCCTGACCCGGAATTCCTGAAAGATCAGGCTCGCTCCCTTCCGCTCTCTCGAATCGTCCCTTTTGCTTAGCGTGGTGACTCAAGGCCATATCAAGCTCCACTCCTGAAGGATCCCGGGCCAGAACAAGTCTCCACGCCTCCTCGATGGCCTCCCGCCCACTCATTCCCCCGGCCACAATCCGGTCGGCCAATTGTGCACTCCGATCATGCACAAACTTATTATTGAGCATCGCCAGAGCCTGAGGAGCGACCGTTGTAACATCACGTCGCCCACACGGTTTCTCGCTGTTTGGAAAGTCAAATGCAGTCATCATCGGGAGCAAGAGGTGCCGTTTACTCAACATGTAGACACTTCTCCTTTTCCGTTCCTGTCTAGGGGACTCCTTCCATGCCTTTCCCTTGCGGGAAAACCCTTCTAGCGCTTCCGGGGGCATTACAGGATAGAAGCTTGGACCACCCATCTTCCGATTCAATTCCCCGGAAACAGCCAGCATGGAATCCCTCAACGCCTCGGCATCCATGCGTCGCCTGTTCTGCCTCCAGAGGCTCATGTTGCCAGCGTCTATCTGTGAATAGACCTCGGCCTCCGGGTGCAATGAAGATTGGCGATAGGTCTCCGAGAGAACTATCTTGCGAATAAGAGGCTTAATCTTCCAACCACTCTCCATGAATTCCACCGCCAACCAGTCAAGAAGCTCCGGGTGACTCGGAGGTGCCGCCTTCTTTCCAAAATTATTGGGAGTTCGCACGATTCCATACCCAAAGAGAACCTGCCAGATCCGGTTTACCATTACCCGGGCCGTAAGAGGATTGCGGCGATCAACAATGAACCCGGCCAGTTGCGCACGCCGCCGCGTTGTCTTCCACCCGGGACGAGGAGGGTCCATTGGTATATCGAGAACTGGCACAAGCGAAAGAAAACCCGGCGCCACCACCTCTGCCTTCCGGTGAATCTCACCATTCTCCAACAGATGCAGGTCAGCAGGGTCCTTCCTTATGTCCGTCCATCCAAAAACCTCCTTTACCCCCAGTTCTGACTGACTCGGACCTCCCATCAGTTTTCCGTCCCGAGGTTCGATTGCGCCGGGCCAGAAAGCTCCTGCCAAGCGATAGTAGTCACGCTGGGGGATGGGATCAAATTTGTGATCGTGACAGCGGGCACACCTCACGGTGATTCCGAGAAAGGCCGTGCTTACTACATCCACCATATCCTCTAACCGTTCATACATATATTCCTGAGGATCATTCGGCTCATCATTCCAAGTCCCGGCTCTCAACATTCCGGTTGCAATCACAGAGTGTTCAGTTCGCCCCGCTAACTCGTCCCCCGCCAACTGTTCACGCACGAACTGGTCATAGGGCATGTCCTGGTTGAACGCCTCAATGACCCAGTCCCGGTATTTCCAGATGTTGGGCTTAACAGCATCACGCTCATACCCATTGGTTTCGGCATAGCGCACAACATCAAGCCAGTGCCTGGCCCACCGCTCCCCAAAAAAGCTTGAGGAGAGAAGCTCATCAACCAATTCATCATAGGACTTTCCCGATTGCCCCGATACGAAGGACGAGACCTCCTCGGCAGTCGGCGGGATCCCCGTCAAGTCATGACGCAGCCGCCGTATCAGGACTCCCCGCCCGGCTTGATTTGCGGGCACCATCCCCTTCTCCACCAGACGCGCCCTGACAAAGGAATCAATCGGCGCCAACCCATCTCCTTCCTCCAGAACGGGGACCGGAGGACGCTCAACGGCCTGAAAGGCCCACCAGTCAAGGCCTGCCTTCTCTTCTTCTCCCTGAGCAAGAAGGCTAAGCAGAATGATTCCCGGAACAAAAAAGCGCATCAATCTGGTAACTTAAATGCCCCGACGATAAGCGCGAGCCAAATCCCGATAGCTCTCCGGCACAGCAAGCACTAAGGCTCCCCCCAGCCTCCTCCCCCGGGAGTCAGAATCCGGACCCGCTCGCCGGCCTCAACCGTAAAACTGCATATCTCAGGCAATTCCTCATACGATCCGTCTCGCCGGAGTAGGGCTTGGCGCCCGGGCAATCCCGCCGCTCCTCCCTTTTTTCCCCGGGGGGCTTTTTTGCGTCTCTGAGTCAGCATTGAAACGGTCATACCCTCAAGAAACTCAAACTCTCGTTCGAGTCCACATCCCCCGCTCCATCGACCGCGACCCCCAGAGTCCTCTCTAAGAGAAAAACTAAGCAAGCGCACAGGAAACCGGCGTTCCAGGATCTCCGGATCCGTAATCGCAGTATTGCTCATATGTACGTGTGTGCCGCTCAACCCAGACCACCCAGGCCCAGCTCCAGATCCACCTCCAATGGTTTCGTAATACGCGAAGGCCGCATTTCCAAAGAGGAAGTTATTCATTGTGCCCTGGCTGTTGGCCTGCAGATCAAGTGCATCGAGAAGGACGTCAACAATGCGCTGACTGGTCTCCACATTCCCCCCGACGACCGCAGGGCAGGCACTCGGATCCTCAGGAAAGACGGGACTCAGAATACCCTCGGGAGTCTTGATATGGACATCGTCTAGAAGGCCTTCGTTGAGAGGAAGATGGTCCCCAACCCACGCCCTAAGCACATAGAGAACCGCACTCCTCACGATTGCTTCTGTTGCATTTAGGTTCCCCTCATGAACTGGTCCAGATCCCGAAAAATCAACCTGCAACCCTTCCTCGGAGTATCGCAGCAGCGCTTGGATCCGCGTTCCGTCATCAAGAACATCTTCTCCCTGCCACCGGCGCCCCGTTAGAGGGAGAAGTTTAGATTTCAGCACCTTAGCAGCGTGGTGATATAACTCAGTCATATTCCGAAGAACAACCTCGCAAGATGAGGCTCGAACTAACTCCTGCAAGGCCATGACTCCATAGTGATTACATGCGGACTGAGCAGCGAGATCCGCCATATTATCATCCAGCATTCGACTAGGGTAATGGGACGACCGAAAGAGATCTTCGATTTCCTGAAACCTGCTCCTTCCCGATTCACAGATGAGAATTGGCGAGATGACCACACCTTCTTCCTCCAGGCAGTGGGCTTCCGCGGGCATCGAGCCGGGCGCCCTTCCTCCAATCTCAGCATGGTGAGCGCGGTTCGCAACAAAACCGATTAAGCGCTCCCTGACAAAGACAGGACTAATCAAAGTCACATCGGGAAGGTGTGACCCCCCGAAGGCGGGATGATTAACCATCACTGTATCCCCATCCCTCCATTTGTGCCCCTCACTGACTTTCCTGACGCACAGGCCAATCGCTCCCAGATGAACTGGGATATGCGGAGCGTTCACAACCAGTCTTCCGTCTGCGTCAAGCAGAGCGCAGGAAAAATCGAGGCGCTCCTTGATATTCGGAGACATTGCTGTCCTGCGCAGCAGTTCACCCATCTCTTCTACGAGACCTTCAAAACGGCAACGAAATAGCTCCAACTCTATCTCCGGGGACCACCCGACAGAGGATTGCTCTCGAATTGGATCTATCTGATCCTCACGCACTAGACGCATCCCACCGCGCGAGCCCTTAGCCCATCTCCAGCCCGGCTCAATCACGCAGGTTCTAAAAGCATCTTGTATAACTTCTATTTTTTCCACCGTCAGGGCGGGACCAAATTCCTCTGAGGGCAGCTCCATCTCAGCGACCCCTGCTACGACTCTCAGCGCCACCAATTCAATCTCTTTCCCTGCAGGAGGATCATATCCATAGAGTTCTCGATACTTCTCACGAAAACACCTTTCTAATTCACCATGCTCAGGCACCGCGTCCATCTCTAGGTCCAGCGTAGTATCCTGTCCCCACAATCGCATTTCACAAAGAACCCTGTTCAGAGAGGCCCCCTCACCCAGCGAATCCAACGCCTCCTGCACCAGGTCCTCGACTCTCTCTACCCATCCTTCCCCAATAGCGTCCAACCGAGCTAACACCTGTTGTTCTACTATTTTTTCCCTGGCACAGTGATGCAATCCCCTCGCACTCAACAATCCTGCATCGCCGGGAATGAGTATCTCTCTGATCCCGAGCTTGGCTGCCACCCCACATGCATGCTGGGGGCCGGCTCCTCCAAAAGCTACCAGACTGTAGCTCGATGGATCACAACCCTCCCTGATTGAGACTTTTCGAATCGCATCCGCCATACGCTCAATCGCTATCTCACGCAGTCCCCCAAGCAATTGTCGCTTTGGCCTTGGAGGCACGCCGTCTTTCTCCATCTTACGTTGGAGCTCATGCAACTTGGCCCTTGCTGCATCAATATCTAGCGGTATCCCTGCCCCTGTTGCATCCATCAATCCTAGCAGCAAATTCACATCCGTTACCGTTAACGGCCCTCCATTTCCATAGCACGCAGGACCCGGGTCTGCCCCCGCACTCTCCGGACCCACCGCGAGGGCCCCGGCAGACCACTGACAAATAGAACCTCCTCCTGCGGCTACCGTCTCAATCTTTATTGACGGAGCAGCGACTCTCGCAGGCCCAATCTTTTGCTCGTAGCGCAGGACTGGACCCCCATTGATCCGAGAAACATCGCTACTGGTGCCTCCCATATCAAACGCAATAACCTTATCGTAGCCAGCGGATCGCGCCACTTCCATGGCTCCTCGCACCCCACCAGCTGGACCACTCAGCAGACTGTCAATTGGTCGATAATCCTTTGCGTCCTTGAGCCCGCCACCACTGGTAAGAAGTTCAAGACTTCCGCCCTTCATTCCGCTCCTGACATTTGCCACGAACGAATCCATGACTGGAGCAAGGTAGGCGTTAGCAGTGGCCGTCTCCGCACGCGGGAGGAGTCGAACCGCCCCAGTCAGATCGGCAGAGAGAGAGACGAATGAAATTCCCGCCTCTCGCAACCAACCTCCCACTTCCTGCTCATGCGCAGGATTCGCATAGCTATTCAAAAGAGCGACAGCCACAACATCGACAGCATCGGCTTTCAACCTCTCGACCAGAGCCTCTCCCTCTGTTCTACTGAGGGGTTCAATGACCCGCCCGGAAGCGTCGATGCGTCCGCTTAATCCCACACAGGAGTCAAATACCGGGGCCTCAAGCTCCTGCCGCAGATCAAACAGATGTGGCCGGCGCTGGTCACCAATCCGTAAGAGGTCCTCGAATCCTGCGGTTGTAATCAGAACCCCCTTGCTTCCCTTACGCTCTAACAATGCGTTAGTAGCCCTCGTCGTGGACACCCTGAAATCGACATCTGGAAAGGGCAGCTCAAGCGGAGTAGAAGTAAGAATTCGCAAGGCAAGGATCGGAGGCTCCTCTCCGGTAAACATCTCGAGAGCATCACCCTTTACAAAATCGCTTCCTCCATGAATAGAAAGCAGCCCCCCCTTAGGATTCCAATCAGCAACCACTCCCCCACCCTCAACCTGAAAACCTCTTAGAAAATTACCTGCAAACTCATGATCTCCCGCAAGCTGGTAACAACCTCCTGCGACTACCTTCTCAACTTGCACTCTTATCACACTACTGGAGAGCACCTTGCAGCGACACTCGTCTCCATCGGGACTGAGCGCCCAGCCGTCGGTGAACGTCCCCCCCGTATCAACGCGAACCTTCCAGGACTTCTCTGACTGGTGAGCGCTCTTCACCGACGAAAGTTAGCAAGGACATGTTCAAAGATTATGAGCATCGTCGCTCTCACTTAGCAGTCCGGGTCAGCTTGTTCAAATCGCTCCGGACTCTTGAGGCATTCAGACATTAAGAGAGCTATTTGAGCCTCTCCAGCTCTCGCGTGCAGATGTAAAGCGTTTCCCGCACCCCGGGACCATACCGCCCCTCCATGAGGATCCCAAGCGCGGTCCCCTGATACTGAACAAAATCAATCACACCCCGCGGGCAGTTCACGATCACCGCATCTTCATTCCCTAATCCTAGCTTTGATGCGCAGCTCTTCAGACTGCCGAAGGCGTCTACCTCAGAGGGATCGATTTCTGCTACGTTAATAATTCCGGGCAAATCTCGCATTCGCTCCATGATCTCAAGGTGGCTTAACTCATGGTCCACCCCAAAAATTGCCCGCAACTCGAGCTGCCTTGTGCGGTCCGAGAGGGGGGCTGGCTGTTCGTCCCGTTGCCCCGGCAAAGTTACCCCCGCATTGGACCCGGCAGCAGACTGACTGCTTCCTGCAGGAATGGCAAAATCCGCTTGCCCTTTACTCCCCACCGGGGAAATCGGCACCGCTTGATTCATCGCGGAAGCTGTATTTTCCTGCTGCGGAGTCATTTCCCCAAAGGGATCTCCAGAATCATCGGATGCGGTGTTTTCCCCGCCAAATGAGGACTTACCTGGCGATCGGGATGGCACCATTTCCAGTGGAGCGAGAGCCGCAGGACCGGAGGAAAATCCATGCATGGGGAACCCTGGGCTCACAACCCCTTCGATCTCTGAACGAGTCCCCTCAACAAGCTCAAATGGACTTGCTGCAGAAGCGGGCTGGGAACTTTTTGTCGGGCGTAGTTTCGCCCGGTCCGAGGACGCCATTGAATCACCCTCAGAACCATCCATCTCTACATGAAAAGGACTCTCGTTAACTTCGTCCCTGTCAGCGGACTCCCCAACCGGGCGTGTGGCAAATGGATTAGATGAGTGATTTGAGTGAGACATACTGAAAACCTAAGGGCTACCAAGATAGCTCCCCCCCCTTACGAATGTAAAACCTATTTGATGTGAATAACCCGGAAGACTCCAAGAGTACTCATCCAGAGAGACTTCACCTCAAACCCTTGAGTCCCTGCAATCCAACCTTTCCGGCTACCCTTGGCCCTTAAGCCTCTTCAACTCCCCACGGACCATCAGCTTGCCGGCGGCACTCAGTCGATCAACGAAGAGAACGCCATTGAGATGGTCGGTTTCGTGCTGAATGACCCTCGCCAGCAACCCGTCGGTCTCGATGCGCAGTTCGCTCCCGTCCAACTGTGGAAAGATTCCATCCACCATTCCCGGTCTCTGTACCTCCGCGCGAACCTCATGGATACTCAGGCATCCCTCCTCCATGCGTTCCTTACCCCCTCCTTTTTTGAAGGTCGGGTTTATGAAAACCAGCGGCATGATTTCCGTGACAGATACTTCCTCGCCATTCACCCTGAGAAAGCTCACGCAGTCGGGATCATGGGAGACATCTACCACTGCCAGTCGAAGGTCTATCCCTACCTGAGGAGCGGCAAGACCCACCCCATTAGCGTCGTGCATGGTTTCAATCATGTCCTCTACAAGACTCCTGATTTCATCTGTTACTTCTTTGACCTCTTTGCAACGCTTACGCAGCACTGGGTCTCCAAACTGGGTAATTGGGAGAATCATGGCTGAAGCGGATCTACAAAGTCAACAGGCTGAGGGCGACGAATACGGGCGGGAACATCCTTGATGTCATACTCTGCTGCAGTCAGGGCGTCCAGCACCATGAAAAGCTGTGAGAGAGTCGCTGCCTCATCTGCCGCGAGCTCCAGCTTCCGAAGAGGATTTTCCTCACGAAACACAATTAGCGCATCAGATAGAAGATCAGGACTCGCAAGCTCATAGTTATCAAGCGTAATTGTTCCCCCTGCTCCAACCGCGAGCACTGCCCTGCGCTCCACCACTTCGGAGGTCTCCATTTCCTTTACCACCGGAAGAGTCACCTTCACCACTGGTCTTGGTTCGGGAGGCGCCGCAGAGCTCCTTTCCTCTTCCGGAACGCCCCTGGTTACGATGAAAAAGATAAGCAGAATCGTCAGAATATCAATGAGGGGAACGATCGGAACCCGCTCCTTTCTTCGCCCTGGATGATAAAATTTCATTACCTGCCCGAATCTGGAAATTGAGAGAGTGTCTGGCGACTGCCCATCTTTCCATCACGCCCTGCCGGTAAATCACGAGCACTTATAACCCCCCCAAGAAGCACCTCCAAGCGGGCTGCCATTGTCTCAATTTTTCTCGTGAAATAACTGTGGGCCACCACTGATGGAACCGCGACTACCATCCCCGCGATTGTGGTTCCCAGGGCCCGCGCTATCCCAGCGCCAATCTTGGCGTTGTTGGCCCCGGAAGTGAGATCCTCTGTATTCCCAAAAATGAGAACTAACCCGCTCGCTGTTCCCAGCAGGCCTAACAAAGGAGCAACAGTAATAACCACGTCAAGAATTGGTAACCCCGCATTCATCCGGACAACCTCCTCTCTTGCACTCGCCTGCACCGCCTCCTTGGCTTCCCCTATGGGGAGATCCTCATTCCTCATAGCGACATCGCAAAGACGCGCCAGAGAAGAATCTCCCTCTCTGAATTCAGCACGCAACCTTTCAAGCCGGTCATTTTCGTAGTGCGTCTCGATCAACTCGATGTCGCCCGCTAAACGCCCGGGCACCACCGAGGCCTTTGTGAGGGTGATCAATTTATATACAATTACCATGAGAGCCAGCACCGAGCAGAACACGATCAAGAGCATGAAAAACCCACCATCTGCAAAGAACTTCCATGTTTTCTGAAGAGCTTCTGGGGCAACTCCCGATACTGAAAATTGAGTAAACGCAGTCAACATCTCAAAAGTGAAAGTTAATATGAAATTCCAGAGGCTCTCCCTCAAGTTCCTCAACAACCTCTTGCGGCATACCAGGCAACTGCGGCTGTTGGACTGCCCTCATTGTGAAACCCTTCTGCATGGCGCTCGCTTGAAATACGTCAAGGTAACGCAGCCCAGAAACCCGACCCGCCTTGTCCACATAGAACCGGAGGGTCAGAATTCCCGGGAGAACATGATCCCTGTGCATGACACAACGCCTCTGCCACTCCGTTTCAATGATCCGGTTCACCTGTGCCTTGTATTTTCCGAGGGCCGTCGCCTCTACCTTGAGGGAGCTCTGACCTCGACGACTGATCGTCCCCTCCATCCTTGTCTTCCGCGACTCCGTATTGAACCCCTCCTGCCCTTCACTTTCCTTTAGCCGCTCCTCGGACGTCTCTCTCAACCCTTCCTCTACACCGTCATCGGCATCGCCGGTCTCTGGCCGCTCTGGATCATTCTTATCCACCTGTTGCCGCAACTCGGATGTCTCTTCGACGGGAATCTCAACTACGTCGCGCTCTGCCGGAGGCGCGGGCGTAACATTTGCCGGGGTTGGGCTCTCGGTCTTTCCAACAACAGATCCTGAGAGTTTCTCTGGGGGATCTCCGGCACCAGCCTGACCTTCGTTCTCTCCCGGTGAGAAATCGGAGTCGGTGAGAATTCTCTCGTTTCTTTCAGCTTCTCTTCCTCCCTGAGTCGGAACTGCCGGTCCATCCACCCGGGAAGGAGCGAGCTCGCTACCCTCCTCGGTATTACGTTCACCAATCAAAACCGCACCCTCAACAGCATGTTCACTCTCCTGTTCCCGAGATGTCTCCACAAAGCTCTTTGTCTCAGCTTCAACCAACTCCGGCAGAGACGCGTCCTCAGCCGCTCGATCAAAATTTTCCGGGGCTACACTTGTCTGTCCCAGAGCCTCACGCATCGCCATCAGCTCAAGTGCGTCCAGCTCGACGAGAACCTCTCTCCCCTTATCCGCAGGAGCATTGCTAATGATTTCTTCATCCTTCTCCTCCGTGAGAATATTTATTACAGCGCCTCCCACCATCGCGCCAAATGCCATCAGATGCAAAATCACCGCAGCGACCACCGCTATGGCGACACTCTTCTCTCTCGCTGGCCTCGGAGCGAACACGACAGCGCAATTCTCGCCCGAGTTCTCTCCTCTGGCAACTACCGAACCGCTTTCCATGCCCTCCAACAGGAAATAAATCCGCTGGAAAAATCTTCAGGGCGCTTTGAAAGCCATGCACAAACCTCCCCGGGAGGCATCCATATGCCAGCCTCAACCTCGGAACAAGGGAAGCGAATTGGGTCCGTTTGACGAGCTTCGAAAAGATGCACAAACTCCCATCCTGTCTCTTTGGTGGGAGGCAGAATCGCCACGCGATTCAATTGCCCCATGTCTTGTTCGATATTCTGCTGACCAGCCTCTTCTCCGAGCTCTCTGACTGCGCAAGATTCATAATCCTCACCAGAATTGAGGTGCCCGCTAACACTCGAGCCCCAGACCCCGGGTTGAGCATCCTTCAGCCTCGATCTTTTCTGAAGAAATACTTCACCACGCTTATTCAGAATGAAGACATGAACGGCACGATGAAGCAGATGTTTCTCATGAACTACCGACCGTTCTTCCTGACCGACTACCTGATCTTGCCCATCGACAACGTCAAACAACTCGTCATCCCGCTGTGGAATTTTGCTCAAAGGATGTGGATCGTAGCACCTGCAGAGCTCTACCCATTGAGCAAGATCCAGTTCCTCTGCCCGAGCAGTCTCTGCAACACCAAGATTAGCAGCTACCTCAGACCATTCTGGCTCTGCTGGCAGAGCCTTTCGAAGTTGCTTACGCCTCTGGGAAAACCCCCGACGGATCAGTTCGTCAAAAAAGCGAGCGTCATAGACCGGGAACTCGTCGCTCCTCGGGCTGACCTCGACTACCGTTGAGTCAATAGCCGGACGCGGATAGAACACACTGGGCCCGATCGTCTTTATTGGATTACTCACCCATTCGCTCTGCATCCTGAGCGAAAGCACGCCATATTGCTTTGTACGCGGCTTCGCCACGATCCGATCGATTACCTCTCGCTGGAGCATGAGGACCGCTCGACAGATTGGAGATGGCCGCTCAAGAAAGTTTCTCAGAATTGCACCGCCTGCGGAATAGGGCAGGTTCCCAACGAGCTTTACAGGCCGCTCCTTGAACAAGGGACGCAGGTCAAACCGGGCCCCATCTGCATGCACTACCTCAACGGCTTCGTCTTTGGCAAACCGGTGTTTCAGCCAATCCGCAAGCCTTCGGTCAAACTCGATAAGAAGTAATCGGCGCACCCTGCCCGCAAGGGCCTCGCTCAACGAGCCCGTGCCCGGCCCTACTTCCACCACAAAATCGTCTGGACCCGGGTCCAGCTGATCCACAATCCACCGGGCCGTATTCGGGTCAGTAAGGAAATTCTGGCCCAGTTTCTTGGAAGGAACTACCCCAGCCTGCTGAAGGGCCTCCCTGACATCATGCCCGGTCACAGGGAAATCATGAAGGAACCCTGCCGATGGAGCAAGAAACGAGAGACTGGATATCAAGCACTCGCCACCTGCCACACTCTTGGCTAAGTTAACCCTTAACGTGACTGCGGCCACCTACCTTACACTTCTCCGGACCATTCTGGTTCCAGTCTTTGCGGTTCCTGCAGTCTCCTACGGAATGAGCGTAAAATCAGGCAACCCCAACGAGGCCCTCCACTGGTGGGCTGTGGGGATATTTTTTGTCGCCGCGATGACGGATTACGCCGATGGAGTCATTGCTCGGCGCTACAACCAGCGAACCCGTCTCGGCGCATTCCTTGATCCGCTCGCAGATAAGCTTCTCATTCTCACCGCCATAACGATCCTCTTTCTTCTCCCGTGGGGTGAAAACTGGAAGATCCCCGGCTGGTTCGTTGGGCTTGTCTTTCTCCGGGATGCCATTGTATGGGGCGGAATAGCAATACTACGATATCTAAACCGCTCCGTTAAGATCAAACCGCATTGGACAGGGAAAGCCTGCACGGCTTCAATCATGTTCACCGTCTCATGGACAGGACTGAAAATCATTCCTATCAATCCAATTTACCCCGTCGTCGTAACCTCGGCATTTATCGTTCTGGCTACCCATCAGAGCATTCTTCAAGGAGTGCGGATACTCCACCAGGAACAATCTCGCCCATAAAATAAAAGGACTATGAAACCCAGTATTCGGAAGCCCGTAGTCGCACTCGTTGGACGCCCCAACGTGGGAAAGTCTGCCTTGTTCAATCGCTTGGCCGGTCGAAGCATCTCAATTGTGCACGATGAACCGGGTGTCACCCGGGACCGAGTCTCCTCCCCCTGTAACTTAACTGCCATACCCTGTGATCTGGTGGACACCGGAGGTATCGGAGCTCTTGCAGATGCTGACTTTTCCGAGGCAGTCAGCACGGAAGCAGAGATCGCAATTGATACTTCTGATATCATACTCTTCCTCGTTGATGCCCGGGAGGGATCAACCCCTGTCGATCAAGCCATCGCCCAGCAACTCCGCAAAGCCGCCGACAAGGTGTGTCTCGTTATTAACAAAAGCGATCATCAGGAACTCGATCACGTTGCAGGAGATTTTGCAGGACTTGGACTTGGCGACGGGATTTCCGTGTCGGCAGCCCACGGGAGAAACATCAGACTACTCCTTGGCGCTATCGACAGCCGTCTGACCCCATTTGCTGAATCAATACATGAAGCTGAGGAGGCATCCCGTATTACTGGCCTGAAGATTGTTGTGATCGGAAGGCCTAATGCCGGGAAATCTTCGTTGGTCAATGCAATCCTAGACGACGACCGCACCATTGTTTCGGAGGTTGCCGGCACCACCCGCGATGCGGTTGATATCCCTTACGATCGCGCAGGTGAGCGTCACACTCTGATCGATACCGCAGGTTTGCGCCAGCGCTCGCGAATGGATACTTCCGTGGAGGTCTTTTCTGCCATGCGAGCCGAACGATCAATCCGCCGGGCAGATCTCTGCCTGCTAGTTGTCGATATCGCCGCCGGAATCAGCGCTCAAGATCGCAAAATAGCCCGTCTCGTACAGAAAGAACAAAAACCCTGCATTATCGTAGCGAACAAGTGGGACCTCTACCATCCCGATGCTCCCAGAAGCGCTCGAATGGAAGAGGCCGAGGAGACCATTAGGAATGAACTCTTCTTCCTCCACTACGCGCCTTTCATCTGCGTCTCTGCGAGAGAGAGACAGGAACTCGATAGGATTTTTGGTTCCATAAAAAAGGTGAGGGAAGGGTCACAGAAGATCATGGGAACGGGGGAGCTTAATCGTCTTCTGAGCGATGCGCTTCGACGCAATCCCCCGCCTACCAGCAAGCGCCACCGGAGGAGGCTCAAGATTCTTTATGGTACCGCCGCGATCAATGACCGGTATGCGGCCGTACCAGTGCCTCTTTACATCTTGTTTGTAAACGACAAGCGCCTCCTTGGAGATACATATCAGTCTTATCTTGAAAATACGCTTCGCAAGGAGAACCCCTCTCTAGGAATTCCTATCAATTTCTCAGTTCGGTCCCGCAGAAAACCCGAAAGGCAATAATTCCGAGAAGGGGGGGTGTTTCCCGTCTGGGTCAATCGGTATCGCAAACCCTTATCCCGCCTTGATCGTTGATCCTGGCTCTCCGAGCGTACACAATGTCCCCATGCCAATACTCGAGGTCAAAAACCTGACTACCAGATTCCATACGCGGGCAGGAGTCGTCCATGCGGTAGAGGACCTCTCTTTTTCGCTGGAGGCTGGACAAACAGTTGGCATCGTCGGCGAATCCGGCTCGGGAAAAAGTGTGACTTGCTACTCCCTTCTGGGACTGATTCCGCAACCTCCAGGAAAAATTCATAGCGGGAGTGCCATTTTCCGGGAAAGCGGTGATGGTGCAGGCCTTGATCTTCTCGCCAGCTCCGAGAAAGAGCTAGCTAGCATTCGGGGCAAGAAGATCTCGATGATCTTTCAGGACCCCATGACCTCTCTGAACCCATACCTCAAGATTTCCAAACAGCTGACCGAATCGTTGGAAATTCATGAGAATGCAAGTGGGTCAGATGCCCTGAAAAGAGCGATCACGGCATTAGAAGAGGTCGGAATACCCGAGGCATCCAAACGGATTCATGCTTATCCGCACGAATTCTCCGGTGGAATGCGGCAACGGGTCATGATCGCAATGGCTCTCATCACCAGGCCTGAAATTCTCATCGCGGACGAACCCACAACAGCGCTCGATGTAACCGTTCAAAAGCAGGTTCTTGATCTCCTGAAAGAACGTCAAAAAGCTCTCGGTCTGTCTATTATCCTTATCACCCACGATCTGGCTGTAGTCTCGGAAAGCTGCGACTTGGTGAACGTCATGTATGCAGGCCAGATCGTAGAACACGCACAGACGAGTGAACTCTTCTCCAGGCCTCTTCATGCCTATACCCGCTCACTATTGAAGAGCATTCCAGCTACTCACAAGGGTGGCGACTCTCTGTATACGATTCCGGGCGTTCCTCCGGACCTCTCTCAAGAGCCTAATTACTGCTCTTTCACTCCTCGCAATACGATAGGGGATCAGAGCCTCTGTCTGAAAGATGAGCGCCCTGAACTCAAGGAAGTCTCCGAGGGGCACTTTGTGCAAAACTGCCCGGGTTGCGTTGCTCGCTAGCCGATCCTCTCAGACCTCGATTTCCTCCCCGCCAACATGGAATCCAATCTTCCGCCTTTCCTCCGGCTCTACCCTCTGAGTATAGCATAAAATCTGGAGACTCGCCTGGTGCGACACGAACATACAGGAGGCTCCATCGAGGACTCCTTCTACTACGACTCCCGAATGTCCATCTTCTCCTACTGACCGAACCTCTATGGCACTCCCGTTAGCAAGAATACAGAGAATCGCAGGCTGCTCATCCTCAGCCAGACGCTCTCTCCACTTTTGAAGCCGGTGAGCCAGCCGCTTCACAAATTCTCCTGCGGACTCAAACCGATGCTGCGCTTCTGCCGGCATATGAGCGAGAATCTCGCCAATATCAGGCATCCCTGTAATTCCTGGAAGACTGATGTATGGGCTCCGCAAAGACTCTTCTTTCTCGTTCAACTCCCCCATCACCCTGGCTCATTCTCGATTTCGGCGTAGGCGCTATGGTTATGGATGGATTCAAAATTCTCAGCCTCAACCCTGTACCAGGAAATTGACCCCTGTTCCGCAGACCTCCGCGCCACATTTCTCACCAAGTCCTCTACAAACACAGGATTGTCATAGGCTCGTTCTGTTACCGCTTTTTCGTCGGGGCGCTTCAAAAGGCTGTAGAGCTCTGAACTCGCAGACTCCTCAACCGTCTCAATCGCATCCTCAATCCAGATTACCTGCGGGGACCTGAGTGAATAGGTAACGATGCCCCTCTGATTATGGGCTCCTCGTTCACTGATGGCCTTCGAGCATGGACACAGAGTCGTGACCGGCACCATAACCGTAAGGACAAAATCCTCTGTCTTTCCTGCTTCGATTTCAAAACGAACCTCATAGCTGAGACTACTCTCTTTCTCCGTTACAGGAGCCCGCTTGGAGCGAAAGAAAGGGAACTGATAACTGACCCATGCCCTCTCTGCTTTGAGACGTCGCTGAAGCTCGCGTGGCACCATCCCCGGCTCCCTCACGTCCAGGCAGTTTCCATGCTCGTTGAGGACCTCAACAAAACGACTCATGTGCGTTCCCCTCTGTTCATGGGGTAGGTTTACCGCCATTGAGACATCTGCCACAGTATGCTGGAGATCGCCATCCCGACCCACAACCACGACGGGGTGCTTCAAGGACTTAATCCCTACCCGATCGATAGGCAAATTACGATAGTCCCTCTCGTTCTGCGTGTCAGTCAGCTCCTGCATTGATCCCATGGGGGCCAGCTAGACCATGACGCTACATTGAGCCCGACTATTCGGTCAGGCATCCACAAGAAGAATCAGGGCAGCAGACTTACAGCCCGGGCCCGCTTGATCTCACGAGTGATCTTACGATGCATCTTGGCAGACACTCCGGTCACCTTCCGCGGAAGAATTTTCCCCGTCTCGGTGGTGAACTTTGCGAGAACATTAGGGTTAAGGTAGGTAACCTGCTCGATTTGGAGATCGAGCCGCTTCCTCGTCATCCTCTTATTCGCCTTCCGGAAAGCAATCCGGCGCTCCTTGGTCTTGGGCTCACTCATGATCAGTCGTTAGCGAAGTTCGCGATGGAGCGTTCTACGCTTTAGGTAGTGATTGAACTTTACTTTCTCAAGCCTCCCAGGCGTCCGCAAACTTTTCTTGTTCCGGGTAGTAGTGTAGCGGGACGGCTGTTTGCCCTCCGCCTTAGCTTCGGTGCATTCGAGAATGATGATGTCACGTGGCATGGTTGCGAAACGGGCGGGAAAACTAGCGGATCAGGCGCTTCCGTCAAGAGAAACCGCTGAAGAGCCAGATGCAGCACCTCCGAACCCGACCGCATCAGAGCTCCGGAATTTCCGATTAGGATTCTCCTTCTCCCACTTGGACTGGCACTCTACCGTGAGGCGGGCAAATGGTATCGCTTCCAAACGAGCCTGAGGAATTCTTTTTCCTGACAGCCCACATATTCCGTAAGATCCATCCGCGATACGCTCCAAAGCCGCGTGTATCTCCTGCAGAGCATCCTGCTCCTTGGAAAGAAGGTTAAGCGCAAAATCACGGTCGTAAGCGTCGCTACCTGCGTCACCCAGGTGGGTTCCGCTTACCGACGCCTCTCCACCCGAGGAACCATTGCGGAGGGTTTCCTGCTGAACCCCATACATCGCATCCATCAGCTCATCCTGAAGGTCAAGAAGACGCTGCCGCTGCTTTTTGACGAAAAGCGTTAATTTAACAGGCTTTCTGGGCGCAACCTTCTTTGCGGGAGCTTTCTTTGCAGCCTTCTTTGCGGGAGCTTTCTTTGCCGCCTTCTTCGCGGGAGCTTTCTTTGCCGCCTTCTTCGCAGGAGCTTTCTTTGCCGCCTTCTTCGCGGGGGCTTTCTTTGCCGCCTTCTTCGCGGGAGCTTTCTTTGCAGCCTTCTTTTTCGCGGCCATGAGGTAATCTAATTACGGAAATTGCGCTGTGATAACCCGCCAGAGGAACGAACTTCAAAGCGGGGGCGGGATTGCCTACTGGCTTTCCACATACGCTGCAAGAGGAAAGTGCCTCTCTTCTCCCTTGATATTCACATTCTCTAGATCGTCCTGCGCTTGAATTTGACCTCTGGCCTCCTAGGGTGCCCCCTCGCTATGGATCTCCCCGCGGTCATTGAATCAGTCCTCATCGCCTCCGAAGAACCCCTGAGCTCCTCGGAAATTGCCCGTTTGATCCGAAATCGACTGGCAGAACTTGAGGATGGAGTGGCTGACGAGGAACAGCCTAGCGAGGCAGAAAGCGCCCTCGCCCAAACCTTCAAGGAGCGCGCTGACGTCGACGAGGAGGCGGTGATTGAAGCTATTCATGCTCTGAACCGTAAGTATGACCGTGGTAAGCGCTCCTTCTCAGTGACGGAAAGGTCAAAGGGATGGAAAATTTTTACCCGGCCTGAATATGGAGGATTCGTCCGCCAGCTCTTTCCTGGATTGAAGCCCCGACGCCTCAGCCCTCCTGCAATGGAAACGCTGGCGATTGTGGCCTACCGCCAGCCAGTCACCAAGGCTTCCATTGAGCATGTGCGGGGCGTCTCCTCTGATAGTATTCTTCAAAAATTACTTGATCGGGAACTTATTAAAATCGCTGGGAGAGCGGACTTGCCCGGCCGACCTCTCCTCTACGGCACAACAGATTTCTTCTTCGAGCATTTTGGGATTAAATCTATCGACGAACTTCCGAATTCCGAGGAACTTCGCGCCGTAGAGCTGCCGGAGCCTCCACCCGCTGAGGAACCCTCTGAAGGGACGGAGACGGGCGAAGCTTCACAAGGAGAAAAACAACTTACACTCGCTGAGCTCTCTGAGGAAAACGTCCCCTCAGGGAAAGGAGGACTCGGCAGCTAACTCTTTTCAGGGTAGAGTTTCATCCCTATCCGTATCAGCTACCAAAAAGTGTCTCTCGACGAAATCCGAAATAAAATCGATGCAATCGATCAGCAGCTGCTTGAACTTCTTTCGCAGCGGGCTGATCTCGTGCATGAGGTCGGCCTGATCAAGAAGCGCGACGGCCTCCAGATATACGCGCCGGACCGAGAAGATGCACTACTGAGGAAGCTGGTCCAAATGAACCAGGGAATTCTCCCGGAGAAGTCAATCCGGGCGATTTATCGGGAAATCATGTCGGCCGCACTCGCCCTCGAAGAGGACCTCAAAATTGCCTACCTTGGACCGGAAGGCACATGGACTCATCAAGCTGCGATCAAGAAGTTCGGGCACTCGGTCAACTACAACTCGCACTCAAGCTTTGCAGAGGTATTTGATGATGTAGCCCGGCGGCGAGCCGATTATGGTGTCGTTCCAATTGAGAATTCTACGGAAGGTGCAGTTTCACATACGCTTGACCTTTTTGTCGACTCCCCTCTGAGGATTTGCGCCCAAATTCTTCTTCGGATCGAAAACAATCTTCTCGCAGCGATTCCACGAGAGAGTATAACAACTCTATACTCTCATCCTCAGGTTTTTGGCCAATGCAAAAACTGGATCCTGCGTCATCTACCGAATGCTGACTTGGTGGAAGTTTCATCAACAACCAAGGCTGCTCACCTCGCGAGAGAAAAAGGCCCTGAGGGAGCTGCGGCACTTGGCGGAAAGCTGGCTGCCGAGCTAGCTGGCCTCGATGTTCTGGAAGAGTCGATTCAGGATCGAGCGACCAACACAACCCGTTTCCTCGTTATCGGAGAAAAAACATGCCCCCCCACAGGCCGTGACCGCACCTCTATTCTCTTCTCCGTTAATGACCGCCCAGGATCTCTTGTTGCCGCGCTGAAGGCCTTCGATTCCTTTGAAATCAACATGTCCAAGATCGAATCAAGGCCCTCCAAGCAGAAAGACTGGGAATACATTTTCTATGTGGATCTCGCCGGGCATTGCGAGACAGAACAGGTGTCTTCTGCCCTCGTAGAACTTGAAAAACATTGCTCTCTCGTCAAGCTCCTGGGCAGTTATCCTGACAGCGCCGAATAGCAGAGCGAGCTGCTCGATTATTCAAGCAGCTCCCCAAGTAATTCTGCCATTCCCTCCGCTATCTCTGCAGTGTTTACCTCCATACCTGCTGCAAGCAACGCATGGTTCGTAAGTTGATCGGCAACTTTTGACGCCAGCTCTCCTTGGTCCTCATGCATGGATGCAAGCCGGCGAATGAGTGGATGACGAAGATTCACCTCAAGCTTGGCCTTCGATTCAGGAGCCTCCTGCCCCATCGCCTCCATCATTGCCCGCATCTGCGCATTCGGAGCATCCTCAGGAAGCAATGCCACCATCGGATGGTTGACTAATCTTTTTCCAGCATCAACCCGCGCGACACGGCCTTCGAGCGCTGAATTCAACCACGAGATCAACCCCTCAGTCTCTTCCTCATTCAGTGAGTCCTCCCCGCCCTCCTGAGGCAGGTCTTCCAATTCAATCCCGGACCGATTAGCAGCTACCAGCTTTTTCCCCTTATATTCTCTGAGGCCTTCGAGCACATAATCATCAACCGCTTCAGTAAAGAATGCCACTTCTAGGCCCCTGTCTCGGAATCCCTCAAAATATGGCCCCTTCTCAAGCACCTCACGGCTGGGCCCAACCAGAAAATAAATCTCTTCCTGACCTTCTTTCATCCGATCCAGATAACCATCGAGAGAAGTAACCTCTCCCGAATCCGTCATGGAGGTTTCAAATCTCATGAGCCCTGCAAGCAACTCCTGATGGGCCGGGGATGCGACAATGCCCTCCTTGAGAAAGCGGTTAAACCTCTCGTAAAATTGCTTGTAGTCTCCGGGAGAATCTTCCGCCTGCTTCACGAGGAATTTGATGAATCGCTTTGTGATCACCTCGTTGAGCTTTCGAACCAGGGCAGTATCCTGCATGGATTCCCTTGAAATATTCAGTGGCAGATCCTCGCTATCGACAACCCCTCTTAGGAATCGCAACCACTCTGGCAGAAGACCCTCCGGCTGCGCATCTATCAAGACCTTGCGGCAGTAGAGAGCAACCCCGGGAGGCTGCGCTCCCAGACCCATACGCTCCGCATTCTCTTCAGGCACAAATAGAAGCGCGTTGATTGCGAGCGGAGCGTCTGCGGAAAAATGCATGGTGTAGCGAGGATTGTCCATCGCGTGTGCCGTAAATTGGTAGAACTCCTTATATTGCTCCTCGGTCACTTCTTTCTTGGAACGCAACCACAAGGCTTCGACTGTGTTGACCCGCTCGCCGTTCAAATTCACCGGGAAGCCGACAAAGTTTGAATAGCGCTCCACGATTCCCCTGACTCTCTGGGTCTTCGCAAACTCCTCATGCTCCTCTTTCAGGTGCACCACGATCCGCGAACCCCTCCTTTGCCCTTCTACCTCATCAATGGTATAACCACTGGCTCCATCGCTCTCCCAGCGCAGATGTTCCTCATCCTCCTGCCACGAATGGGTAAACACCTCCACTTTATCAGCAACCATATAAGCACTGTAAAACCCTACCCCAAACTGACCGATCACGTCTGGCTTGGCTCCATCCTTCGTTTTCTCTAGAAACGCCTTGGTTCCAGAGTGGGCAATTGTGCCCAAATTCTCAGAGAGCTCATCGCGGGTCATGCCGATCCCGTAATCCGCAATGGTAATTGTCCTCGCAGCCTCGTCAGTAGTGACGTTTACCTCAAGAGGAAGATCTCCCTCAAATATCTTATTCTCAGTCAGTTGAGTCATCCTGAGCTTCTCCAAGGCATCGGAGGCGTTGGAAATTAACTCCCTGATGAATATTTCCCTGTCGGTGTAGAGGGAATGGATAACGATATCCAGAAGCTGGCGAACTTCTGCGTGAAATTCTTTGGTTTCACTGTCCTTCTTACTCATGATAGAACTCTGGTTGGCGGGAACTAACCCGAGACGGCGCAGCTGTCAACCGGGCTGAAAGCCCACCATTGCTGAAAACCTTCCCGTTCCGAAATCATGCCCCGAGTCTGCATCAACGTCCAAGGCAAGAATGCCCAACCCTACCGATTCGCTCTCGACCGGAAAGTTGTCCGTATGGGGCGCTCGACAGATAATGATATCGTAATCGATTGCCCGTCCGTTTCGTCCCACCACTGTGAGATGAAGCGCATTGATGGAGGCTATATTCTTGAGGACAAGGATTCGACCAACGGAATCAAGTTGGATGATGAAAGAATGGAGATTATCGACCTCGAAAACGACCTCGATATCCTCGTTGGGGACGCTGCCCTGGAGTTCGAACTGACCGACAAGGAGAAGGATGCACTAGCGGACGAGGACCACGTCCCCAAGCAGCGAGCTCCTCTTCCAAAAAACAAGGAGACTAGCGAACCCCGTAAACGTCCCACACCGTCTGCCACTCCTCCCGTTCGCCCCGGTGTTCCGGCGCCACTTGCCAGCACTCAAACATCCAGCGGCTCGAATTTTGCGATTACGATCGGGCTTCTTTTTCTCGTCCTGATGGCCTTTTACTTTGGTATGGCTAGCAAGCATACAAGCAAATACCCCGGCAAAGAGTGGTCTTCCAAGGGATTGTGGGGTGATATGTGGAGCAATGGAAAGTCGCCCAAAAAGAAACCTGTGACTTCAAAGTAAGGGCCTCTCACAGAACCTACCCGCCAAGCTTGTCAGGACCTGAGCCGGGGCTCACTGCCTAACTATGGGGACTCTTTCAGCTGCCCATCTCCTCGGACCCGATATTGGTAGGACGTCAATTCGCGGAGAGCCATCGGACCTCTCGCATGAATCTTGTCGGTGGATATTCCAATTTCTGCTCCAAATCCAAACTCCTCCCCATCACTGAAGCGGGTGGACAGATTGTGAAACGTACACGCTGAGTCGACCTCCCTCAGAAACTTCTCTGCACTCTCCCGGTCCTCTGTGACAATACAGTCCGTATGATGAGAGCCATACAAGTTGATATGCTCGATTGCCTCCCCTTTAGAAGCAACCACCTTGATCGAGAGAATCAGATCGAGATACTCGGCTTGCCAGTCCTCTTCGGTTGCTTCTCCCACCACTGCGCCCAGAATCTCCTCTGTTCGCTGGCATCCCCTTAATTCGACACCGAGGCGGGCAAGAGAGCTGGCAACATCAGGAAGTAGTCTCTCAGCTACTTTTTCATGCACGAGGAGGGTTTCCATAGCATTACAGACGCCGGGCTTTTGCGTCTTTGCATCGACCGCGATCAGGCGAGCCATCTCCAAGTCTGCCGCTTCATCGACAAATACATGGCAGATGCCGTCGTAATGCTTGATGACCGGCATTCGCGAAAGAGATACCACCGTTTCGATCAAACCCTTACCTCCCCGTGGAATAATCAGGTCGAGATAACGATCCATGGAGGCCATCTCCTTCACGCTTTCCCTGTCAGTGAACGGCACCAGTTGAATAGAGGACGGAGGCAGCCCCTCAGCCTCGCCTCCGGCTTGCAACGCGTCACAGATCGCCCGATTCGAGTGAATCGCCTCCGAACCACCCCGCAAAATAGTCGCATTTCCGGACTTGAGACAGAGAACCGCAGCGTCACTGGTCACGTTGGGACGACTCTCATAAATGATCCCTATCACACCTATCGGAACCCTGACCTGCTGGATTTTCATCCCGTTCGGCCGTTCCCTTTCATCAAGAACATCGCCGACCGGATCGGAAAGCTGAGCTACCTGCTCGATCCCGTCAGCCATAGCCTCCAGACGAGATTCATTTAGTCGCAGTCGATCCAGCAGCGCACTACTGAGTCCGTTTTCCCGACCCGCCTCCAGATCCTTTGCGTTTTCGAATAGAATCCCAGTCACCTGAGACCGCAATTCAGCCGCCATCGCCCTTAAAATGGTATTCTTCTGATCGGCAGCCAGATTAGCCAGAGCGTGTCCAGCTGCTCTTGCCCTTTTGCCCATCGCATAAATCTTCTCGTGGATGGCTTCTGTGCTCAGACTTTCAGTTCCACTCATGAGAGGCACTCTATAGATTCAAAATTCTCACTCGCCAACCGGGAACCTTGTTCCAAGGCCACCGCCCTCCAAAATCTGGGCAAGTCGCTCCGGGCGGCGCCCATTTGCAATGACAGTCTCTACTCCCTGTTCAACGGCAAACTTAACCGCCCTGAGCTTTGATTCCATTCCTCCAATCGCAAACCTTCCCTTTTCCTCCTTGGCGTAAGACATGACCTCGCCGACAGAGGCGACCTCTTCCACGATTTTCTCTGAATCTGGAGGGTACAACCCATCCACAGTCGTCAACAGTATCAGCATCCGCGCCGACACAAGGCCCGCAACCCGAGCGGATAACATATCATTATCTCCGACACTTAATTCTTCCACCGCGACCGAATCGTTCTGGTTGATCACCGGAACGATCCCCTGCTCATCAACAAGACGACCAAGAAGAGCGCTGACCCGGCTACGGCGATCATCGTTTTCAAGATCAGCCGCAGTGAGAAGAAGCTGAGCCACACTAAGGTCAAAGCTTCGAAAAAGATTTTCGTAGGCATGCATGAGCCGGGTCTGCCCCACGGCGGCAGCTGCTTGCCGCGCAGATACATCATCCGGATACTCCTTGAGGCCGAGGGCGGAAATACCAGCTCCTACTGCCCCGGACGAGACCAGGACTACGCGCTTACCTTGGTCGGGCAGATCCGCGAGTGCATTGACCAGGCGAGCAAGCGAAGCGCTATCCAATGTCCCATCCTGCCGGGTGAGAACACCCGTACCCACTTTCACAACAATCGCATCCCTTCCGTTCATCGGTCCTCCCACCTGTTACATTCTCTCAGGAACTTCAATACCGAGCAACTCGAGCCCCTGCCGGAGAACACGGGCAGTCAATTCACAGAGGGCGAGACGCGTATCCCTGATGACCCCCTCGGATTTCAGAACTGGACACGACTGAAAGAACGAATGGTAGGCGCGTGCGAGCTCAAGGAGGTATCCTGCAAGAAAATTTGGTCGAAATCCCTCCAGCACGATGGGAACAATTTCGCCAAAGCGCACCAGCATTCTTGCAAGATGCAGCTCTCTCTCCTCAGAAAGCTCAAGAGCAGAGCCATCAGGAACATAATCCCCTCCCATTTTCGCGAAAATAGAACGGCACCTCACATAGCTGTATTGCAGATACGGGGCCGTGTCTCCGTCCATGGATACCATTTTATCGAGATCAAATATATAATCAGAAGTTCTATGGTGGGAGAGCTCCATAAACTTGATCGCGCTGATTCCTATTAACTCAGCCAGAGCATCGCGTTCCTCCTGCTTTTCGACCCGGGAGCGCCCCTCCGAACTTTTCCTTGCCGCTTCGACTGCATCATCAAGCAGGTCGCTCAGGAGAGGCAGATCACCCGAGCGGGTCTTCAGCGGTTTACCATCCTTCCCCAGAATTGTTCCGAACGAGACATGTTCGAGCTCAATTCGGCATCCGCGGCGCGCCGCAACGGCGAAAAGCTGCTTGAAATGATCCCCCTGTCGATGATCAACGACATACCAAGCCGCATCTGCCCTAAGCTCCTCGAGCCGGTAATCAACTGTCGCGATATCAGTAGTGGCATAATTAAAACCTCCATCGCTCTTCCTTACAATCATGGGCTTATCCTCCCAATCTCCATCCTTCTGAATCTTGAACGGATCAACTCCGGGATCCTCTAACCCTGCCGAGAACACGCACATCGCTCCGTCACTCTCACGTGCTAATCCCTCCTCCACGAGGTCATCAACCACATCGGAGAGGCGGTCGTTGTAGGAGCTCTCTCCCAGCCAGTGATCAAAAGACACTCCCAGTCGATCGTAGATCACCTCAAGCCCCTCCCGTGAAAGGCTCACACACTCTCGCCAGATCGAAAGATTCTCCTCGTCCCCTTGCTGCAGGGCAACCAACTCCTTCCTGCATTCTTCCCTTACTACATCATCTTCACCACATCTCTCACTGGCAGCCCGGTAAAGTCTGAGGAGCTCGTTGAGCGGATTGTCTTCAAGGGACTTCCGATCAAGCGACCGCTTCCACGCCCAGATCACCATCCCAAACTGCGTCCCCCAGTCTCCGATGTGGTTGTCACTGATAACATCATGACCCAGAAAACGCCCAATGCGGGCCAGACTATCTCCAATAAACGTTGAGCGGAGGTGCCCGACATGCATGGGCTTGGCCACGTTCGGCGCACTGAAATCAATCACAATCCGGCGTGGATTCTCCACCGGTTCCACCCCGAGCCGATCGTCATCCATCAACCCGCTGAGCCGTTTCGCATAAGCAGGAGCACTTACCTGAAAATTAAGAAAACCGGGCCCCGCAATTTCCACTTCTCCAATATCCCCAACTTCGATAGAGGCCTTCAGAGCCTCTGCGAGATCCCTGGGGCTACGCTTTGCACTCTTGGAGAGAACCATGGCGACATTTGACTGGTAATCGCCAAAACGTAAGTCAGCAGCATGACTGAGACTCGCCTTCCCTGCGTCTGATTCGTCAATACCGCAATCTACACATGCAGCTCTCAGCCGCTCTTGAAGAACCCGTAAAAGTGTCATCTGGAATTCGCTATGTTTAATGCACGCTGAAATCGAGCGTTCCTGTAACGTGAGAAGGCTAACATTTTAGTTGTCTGGGCGGCGATCAGAATTCAATCGAGTTCCGATTCGCACTGCTCCAGCGACCTCAGCAGATCGCTGGCGGTAGACGCCTCTGTCATTTTCTCCCGAACGGCATGTTGGGAGAACAATCGCGCAATACCAGCAAGAGTCTGCAGATGGGAATTGGGCTGATTTTGGGGCACCACAAGGAGAACGAAGAAGTGAACCACTGCGTTGTCACAGGCATTGAAGTCAATTCCTCTCCGCGACCGACCAAACAGAGCAACTGATTCATTCAAGCTGTCCGAATAGCAATGGGGAATTGCCACCCCGTGCCCAATACCAGTACTGACGCGCTCCTCCCTCGCAGCGAGAGCTTCAACCACTATTCCATGCGACGTTACGGAGAGATCTCCGGCAGCAACAAGATGGCTAACCATCTCGTCAAGAACCTCATCACGCGTGCCCGCGCTCATTTCGGGGATGACGCGGCGCTCCGAAAGAAGCGAAACAATATTCATGATGACGAAGTGGCGATGACCTTCTCCGAGAGCCGGTTAACGCCAATGAGCAGGGCAAGCAAGGGTTTTCCCTGCAGAAACAGGATCCAACTTGACCTACATGATGCCCGGCAGGACATTCTGCAGCATGCGCTTGAGCCGCTTCATACCCATCCTCGCCGCCGGACTCATTCTGAGTTCCTGTGGAAGCCTGCGGCCTAACTACGGACCAGCCAACATGGGAGGACCCGAGCAGGAGGAGCGCAGGAAAACCATCAATTCGGAGACAACAGGAGATTTTTACATCGGACGACGATATCACGTGAATCGAACATGGTGGTGGGGCTATCTGCGCAGACCCGGGGAAACATGGTCAAAGGCTAAGCTTACCGTTTTCAACCAGAGCCTCATGCGGGCTCCGGACAATCTTCCTCAAGACGGTCCCACCGATGCCCGCTACGCCTTTGACCACAATTACGAGTATCGCATCTGGGGAAGCTACACGGGAGAAACGGTCTACGAGCCTAACAGCAACCAATTTCTACCGGAATTTCTCTTAAAGAACTATGAACTCCTGAAAACGAATCCCGGATGGTTATTTCATCCGAATGATCACTACGATCCTCACAGACTCACCCTCCACCCGTAAGAGAAGCACTCACCTGACCACGACGTCTCTTCCGTGGTCTACAGCCTTTTCGACCTAATACTTTTTCCAGACGGCTGGAACAAAAAATACGAGGATCGCATAGAGCTCCAATCGGCCCATGATCATAAGGAGCGAAAGAAATAACTGCGTGGATGGCTGAAATTGCCCGTAGTTATCCGTGGGACCAACATCACCGTAGCCCGGACCGATATTTCCAAAGGTGGCTAGCACCGCAGATACCGTCGTGGCGAAATCGATCCCCTGAGAAGTCTCTATTACCGCCACCACGACCATTGAGCCAAGAGACATCAGAGCAAAGATTGCAATAAATAGAACAGTCTGAGCACGAGCCACGTCATCGATCTGGTTCCCATTCACCCTCATCGCCATGATCTGATTGGGGCGAAACGCCTTTACAACTTCCTGCCAGGCAGCCCGAATGAGAAGAATCAGTCGACTAACTTTCAACCCCCCCGAGGTGGATCCTGCACACCCACCAACCAGCATCAGGGCAAGGATGATGAAATAGGTTGCCACGGGCCATTGCTCATAATTTGCCGTCACGTATCCCGTCGTGGAAGCGATTGAAACAATGGTAAAAACGGCACCACGCAGGGCCTCCAGGGCGCCCATCCCGCCGCCCATCGTTCCCACCGCCCAAGCCGCCAGAATACCCATCACTACAAGCAAGAAATACCACCGCACTTCCTCCAGTCGCCGTAACTCCTTCCACCGGCCAGACTTAATCACGACATAGACAAGAAAACTCGTGCTCCCAAGAAACATGAAGATTGCAATCCAGATCTCAATCAGCAACCCGTTCGCAAAGTTGGAAAAATAGGCAATGCTCTCATTGTGCGGGCTGAATCCCCCGGTCGCTACCGTCGTAAACGAGTGCGCGACAGCGTCGAACCAGCCGAGCCCAAGCCCCTTGAGACCGAGCAGACAAACTGCCGTGAGAGCAACATACACTATCAGAAAATTGAGCGCGGTGTCATGAATCCTCGCCGTGCTGGCCTGCTCCGACTGGAAGGAAGACTCGTTCCTGAACAGAAACTTGGCGCCTCCACTTCCGGAGAGGAGTGCGACAAACAGCACAAGGATTCCCAACCCTCCCAACCACTGCATGACAGAGCGCCAGAGTAAAATTGCGCGGGGCCATTCGGTTAGATCAGATATCACGGTCGCCCCCGTCGTCGTAAACCCTGAAACCGACTCAAAGAGAGCTGCTGCAGGCGAGAGATTGGGTTCTCCAATCACAAAAGGTATAGATCCAAGCACCGCACTGAAAACCCAACCCAGCCCAACAATTAAGATCCCCTCCCGGCGCGGAATTCTGTTCGACAGCTTACCTCCGGACAAAATAAGGATCAGCCCCAGCAGACAACTGACACCTGCGGCAACCAATAAGGGCATAAGCCCCCGGCTCCCAGCATCGTGAGGGTCAAGATAGGCAAAGAGCCCACAAACAAGCATGGCCACGCTCTCCAAAGTGAAGAGCACTCCAAGAACCCTCGCCATCACCCGAAAATTCATACTTTCTCTCCACGAAATTCCCTCGATCCCTGCGGGTTCAACCAAGCGTTCTTCATCAAGATCGCTTCAAAAAAGCTCGGTAGCGTAGAAGGCTTAACCATACCATTTGGCAACAGACTGGAAGCTTCTTTCCAGAGCTCAGCAGGGTTCGATTGGTCCAACATTCAAGTATTCCGTCTCAATTCCAGAAGATCTGTTTAGTGCAATAGCTTGAGCAATTTCTTCACGGCCTTCAGCGAAACCATCGCGTAGATATGATCTCCAGCCTCTATGATATCGTCGGGTCCGGGAACAATGGCTTTCCCTTCTCGAATAAGCCCTACCAGTACTGACCCGACCGGCCACGGAATGTCACGCACAGTTGATCCCACCACCTTCGCCTTTCTCCCCACATCGGTTCCAATCAACTTTCCGGCCATCCATTTTCGCACAACGTAGTATTTTTCCTCCGTCAGATGCCGCTCAATGTAGCGTCTCGTAGCCTCCCGGGGACTGACCGCCGCTACCACGCCGAACTGCCGTCCCCCTGAGCTTATTGCCCGAGCATAGTCAGCACGATGAATAATCGTCAGGCACTTCTTGGCGCCCAGGTTATTCGCCTGCAGACAGGTCATCACGTTATCTTCGTCACTCGAGCTGGCAGCTACAAAGAAATCTGCTTGCCCTACCTGCTCCTCCTCCAGTGCGGCAAGTTCAGTGGCATCAGCATTAATTACCGTGGTTTTTCCAAGGCGTTCGGTAAGCCGCTTACAGATCTGACCATCTTTTTCAAAGATTCGAACGCGGCAGTGCTCCCAGCTCTGCAACATCTGAGCCAACGCAAACCCATATTCCCCGCCACCGAAGATGACGACCCGCATGGTCTCGGCTTTTTTGCCGCCCTTCTGGAGAATTTCGGCAAGATCTCGAAGCCGCGCACTCTCCCCTGCGATGGTAACCTCATCTCCCTCCTCAATGACCGCCTCACTGTCTGGCACGAAGCCCTCCTCCTTTCTCGTAATCGCCGCCACTCTAGTTCTTGCTGGGAACTTGAGATTATTCAGACTTTTACCGACGGCGTCACTCTTCGCTCCAACTCTCACTTGCTGAACCTCGATCTTACCACCGGCAAGCTCTTCCACCCACAGCGAGTCTGGGTTCCGGATAAACTTTGCGAGATCGATCGCAGTAAGCCGCTCGGAGCTGAACAAATCATCGATCCCAAAGTGACCCGCGAGGTCAAACATCGGAAGATCACGTTGCAACTCCGGATGGATTCGGCACATCACGAGATTCACGCCATGAGCTTTGGCAATGGAGGCACTGACAAGATTCACCGTATTCTTGCTGGTGAGAGCGAGGAAAAGGTCACACTTCGCGATGTTGGCCCGGCCGAGGGCTTCAACCGTGCCGCCGTCAGCACAGATCACCTTCGCGTCGATAACTCTTTCCATTTCCGCTACCAATTGCGGATCCGAGTCAATCACTGTGACGCTGTAGGACTCGCGGAGCTTTTCGCCCTGGGTCCCGAGAAGAGCAAGACCCTGCGAAAGCTCTATGGCCAAGTGCCGGCCAATCTCTCCGGCTCCGACGATGATTATGTTCATATGAACAATCTTCTAACTGGGCTGCATTTTCTCCCCACCTTCGTCGCATGCGAGCAAAATCGAGCCAAAAGGAATGTATTCATTAATTATCAATACTTTACGATGAAATGTATTTGGCCACTTGGTTCTCCAGCCTCACATCTTAGAGGCATCACAAGAGATCCAATCTCGCTGAGCACCCATGAGCGGCGGTCAGTCTTGCCGTCTGAGACGATGTGACCTATTTGTTATTCGTGCGCTTTCTGTTGAACGTAAACCGCACCTATTTCAGTATTCCTAAAGAATCTAACGCCGCGCTTACCTTGTGAGATCTTCCTTACCCTTCCGTCTTCTCGTTATCTCTTCTTTGCTACCTCTTTTGTTGTCGCTCGCGGGCTACGCGCAGAAAGAGAAAGAAACAGACCCTGCGGCGGCAGAGGCGCAGCCCAAGACAGACCCAACTCTTGAGCAGTATTTCGTCGCGAACGGGGCCTACAATCGCAAGCTCTATCCGGTTGCCATTCAACAATACCAGGCATTTCTAAAAGCGCACCCGGAACACCCCAAGGGCGACCTTGCCAGACGTGGCCTCGCCTTGAGCCACTACGCCTCAAAACAATACAAGGAAGCCAGCGCCCCTCTTGCGACCCTTCTCGCCAAGGAGGCCCTCGACCCCACAATCAGCAGGGAACGCCTTGTGATGATGCAGGGTCAGTGCCTTCTTATCACTAATCAGAAGGAACAATCCAAGGCCCTCTACATTGCTGAAATTAGCAACCTCAAGACTCCCGCCTATCTCAACGCGGCTCTTGCCTCGATATCCGATGTAAGCTTCAGCGCCGGAGCTTGGGATGAAGTAGTCGACTGGACCACCAAGCTTCTTGCCACAAATCCCGATAAAGCCCGTGCAGCTCGTGGTCACTACCAGCAGGGATATGCCCACTATCAGCTCAAAGCACCTGAGCTGGCAATCGAATCACTCTCAAAGATTCAATCTTTGGACGCAGACCCCGTCTGGACGACCCGGGGCCTCTACCTGTCAGGAGATTGCTACAACCAACTGAAGAAATCAGAGGAAGCCATGCAGGCTTTTGAGAAGGCCCTACCCGGTCTGAAAGGTAAAGATGCCATTGAATGTCGCTATCGACTGGGACTCACAAGATTCGTCCTCAAGCAATACGAGAAATCAGCAGAGGATCTGTCCGCCTATCTCACTGCTGATTCTAAAGGCCGGCATGCCGGCGAAGCACAACTCTATCTCGCCCGGACTCATCTGGAGCAGGGAGACCTCCAGACGGCAGGTGAGCAGCTTGCCTCCTTGGTCGCAGGCGAAGGAAAGGTCGCTGCCCGTAGTTCCCTCTGGTATGCCCGAGTATTTACTCGGGCTGAACCCGCTGACTACGACCGCGCATCTGCGATTCTTGGCACCGCAACCAAGGCGCACTCCGAGTCTCTCATTATTAATGATTTACGCTTTGATTATGCCAACTCCCTCATGGCTCGGACCGAGCCTGATTGGGAAGAAGCCCTTGCTTCTCTGACCCTTCTGAGGGCCGAGAACGATTTTGGCCAGCAAGGCGAAGTCCTCAGCCAGATTTCAGTCTGCCAGCAAAAGCTCGGCAAGAACGAGGAGAGCCTCGCTTCAAACAACAAGTTCCTGGCTGAGCATTCAGAGCACCGACTAGTTGCGGAAGCACGTTTCATGAAGGCAGAGAATCTTTTTCTCCTTGGTAGGCGCGATGAAGCATCCAAGAGCTACGCTGCATTTCTGGATGCTCACGCTGAACACCCCAACCGCTTGGCTGCGATCTTCAGGCAGGCTCAAATTCACCATGCGGAGGGGCGCTGGGCTGAATGCATCGAAACCTCAGCCGCCATTGTGGCCGCCGACCCAAAAGGCTCTCTGTATGACCAATTGCCATTCATGATTGGAGATTCCCTGTTCCGGCAGGAGAAATGGGAGCAGGCCGTTGAACCACTCTCAAAATTTCTCTCCAAGAGGGTGACTGCATCCGACGAAGAAACTACCGTGAAGACAGGAGCAAACGTCGACATTGCTCTCATACAGCTGGCCGTTTGCCACGACCGGGGCGACAGAAAGGAAGCTGCTCTTGCTCAGCTCGACATCGTTATTAACAACTACCCGGATACAACCAGCCAGTTACCGCTGGCCCTCGCAGAGCAGGGCCGACTTGCTTACGAAATCGACGATCTGGCTCTGGCACGCGAGGCCCTTGAAAAATTTCGTGAGCTGGACACCTCCGAGAACAAACTCTTCAGCGAGTCCGCTGCAAAACAGCGTCCCAGGGTAAATTACTACCTTGGCTGGGTCGAAGCCCTTGAGGGCAAATACCCTGCAGCTGCAGCGAGCTTTAAGGCGGTGGTTGATGCCCAAGCCAACCATCCCCTCGCACCCGACGCGGCCCTGCAACACGGGATTGCCCTGTTCAACGGGGGCAACCTCGAGGAGGCCTCTGCCCAGTTCCAAGCAGTGCTCACAGGCTATAACAAGCACCCAAAGCTCGCTCGGGTAGTCTACCATCTCGGCCTCTCACTCGCCCGACAGAAACTCTACACCGAGGCAGCCAAGCAGTTTCAGCGTATCAGCGAGGAATTCGCTGAATCAGATTTCGCAGATCATGCACTCTATGAGTGGGCTTGGTGCGAGCGGGGCGACAAGCGGCAGGAGGAGGCCGTAAAACTATACCAGATTCTACTCAAGGATCACTCCGACAGCAGTTTAGCTCCGAAGGTCCAGGGTGAACTCGCCGAACTCAACCTGGACAAGGGCGCTCAGGACAAGATCATTGCCGATCTCTCGGCTACGCTCGAGACAGTGGAGGAGACATCCCTTCGTGAAGAATTACGGTATCAACTTGCCAGCGCCCACTTTAAGAAGGGGGATTACTCGTCTGCAGCCGCACAATTTATCACCCTCCTTGAGGATTATCCTGAATCTCGTTTTCTGGCGTCGATGCACTTTCAGGCTGGTGAATCTCAACTTCAGTTACAGCAAGTCGAAAAGGCACAGGCACAATTCACAGCAGCAGTCGGGATCGAGGGCAGCCCTCAATCTCTCGTTGAATCTATCACGATGCGCCTTGCTGAGACACAGGCTCTTACTGGCCAACACAGCGATGCCGCAGCCTCTTACCAGACCTTCCTTGAGAAGTTTCCCGAGAGCCGTTGGACTCGCAATGCGCGATTTGGGTTTGCTTTCGCTACCGAGAACAGTGGCGATCCTACGGCTGCCCTGGTGGAATACGCCAAGATTCTGGACGAACCCAAAACAGATCTCTGGACAGCACGGAGCCGATTCCAAACTGGATCCTGCCACGCTGCCCTCGAAAAAAATAATCAAGCGGTGATCGAATTCGTCAAGGTGGAGATCAGCTATCCGCAATATCCCCAGTGGCAAGCTCAGGCAGTACTTGAAATTGGAAAGATTCTCCTCGCACAGGACAAACCAGACCAAGCGAAAGAACGCTTTCAGGAGGTGTTGTCCCGCTTTGCCAAAGAGGAAGCGGCAGCCGCTGCCAAAGAACTTCTTGGGTTTTTGAAAGCGCCTGAGGCCAACTAAGAGGTCAACTCCCCGCCGCGACGAACCCAATGCCGAGCGACTTGCCGCCCGAACCGAGCATCAAGCAAAGGCTTGCGAGGGGATTTGCGCGTGCATGCCAGAAACTCGCCGAGGCTACGGCAGTATCTACCGCTCGTTTCCGCAAAAAGAATTCAACCCGCTCGGCACACAGGGACCCTTCAAAGAATCCTAATATTGGTAACGCCGAAACCCCTTTCGCCTCCACTCCTCCTCTCTCTAACAAAGGAATCCTCCAAGCTGAAATAGTCCCGGATAACGAACCTCCCGTTGCAGAGCCTCCAGTCACGGAGCCACCTGCAACAGCCCCATCCCGTCAGTCCGCACTTGCGGCATCCAACGCAGGGGTAGTGACCTCTTCATCACCTGTCCCGATACCCGCAGAGCAAAAAAACACCCTTAAGAACAGCCTCTTCCGCGACCATCTGCAGTCCTTTCTGGGCACCGGAGGAAAAAGAAAGTGGAACCGTTGGGCCACCCCTGCCGCTTTACTTCTTACTGGGGTCATTGTCGGATTCTCCCTCCTCGGCGATCTCCGCCAAAACGTATGGACGTACTATACTGACGACGATGGAGTCGAAGCAGAGGTCAACGACCAGAAAACCCGCTTTGTCCTGTGGCAGGACCCAAAGCTTCATGTCTTCAACGAACCCGAGCCGGAGAAGAACAAGAGTGAGGACACCAAGGACCCTTCTCGTCCATCTCCGAACCAACCTTCGGAACGCCTCGAAGCTGCATTTTCACCAGACGGAACCAGCATGGTGCTGGTCCGCTCTGATGGGGACTCCGGCTCCGACATGTATCTTTCGACCTGGAGCGGGAGAAGCTGGAGTCCACCCCTTCCTCTCGAGAGCCTCAATACAAACTCCAACGAGAGAGGGCCTGCCTACTCTCGCGATGGGCGCCACTTGTTCTTCAGCTCTGATCGCGACGGCGGGCGTGGCGGCTATGACCTTTACGTTGCCACTATCACTGACGGGGAGTGGAAGGTCCAGAACCTCGGCCCCGAAATCAATACCGCCGAAGACGAAAGTGGACCCTCTGCATCCTCTGATGACAGCAGGCTCTACTTCTCATCAAACAGGGAAGGAACCCGTGAAGAGGATATCTTCGTCGCTCAACGAGTTGCACCTGATAACGACCCAGAGAGGCCGCCGATCTTTATCGAGGCCGAGGCCGTTGATCACCTCAATTCGAAAGACCACGACATCCAAGCTGCGCTTACGAGGAGAGGAGAGCATGTCTTCCTCGCCTCAGACCGGAATGAAAGCGACGGCCGAGGCTACGAGGTTTTCCTGAGCCGGGTGGTAAAAGGGAAATCACTCAAGCCGGAAAAGGTCGATCTCTACATAAACAAGGGGAACGTCACCGACCCGACGGTCAGAATGGATGGGTTCGATCTTCTATTCAGTGCGGACCATGAGAGCAGCCCCGGCACGAAAGGCGATTCTTACAGACTCTACAGCTCAACCACCCGGGAAGTAATTGCTTTCACTGACCTGTCACGATGGGAGCAGTTCAAGGAGCTCCTTGGCAACATCGGCTGGTGGATTTTCCTCGCCCTTATCGCTCTCATCGCCCTGATCTATCTCCTTGAAAGCTGGCGTGATATTACCAGCCTTTTTCATAAGTGCCTTGCGGGTTCAGCCGCGGCCCACCTCTTTCTTCTGATTCTTTTTGCCCTTCTCGTCATAGCTAAAGAGATCGAGCAACAAAGCGATCCCCCTTCTGAAGTTCTTATCAGCATCGACGCAATGAGTGAGGAGGAACTCGCCCTAGAGAGCGTCCCTGAGGAAACGGAAATCGCCCAGCCTGACCTTGCCCAGGAAGCTGAAAAAGCTGCCGCCAACTTCGATATTCCGGAGCTGCAACCTCAGGAGAATGCTCAAGCAGTTCCGATTGATGCGGAGTTCCAGCAGGAAGCCATGGAGGTAGCCGTGAAAGCTTCAGCAGCCAATGCCAGCGATGAGATAGCAGAGCCCGCCGAGCCATCGGAACTTCTCAGTGAATTATCTGAGAGCGAGCTTCCGGAACCCGATCAGCCCCTTCTGGAAGAACTCGCTCTCGCCGAAGCCCCAGATGCGGAAAACCCGGTCGACTCAGAGTTTGCACCTGCGGAAACTGCTCCAACAAGTGAACAGAGTGAGACAGAAACCGTTGCAGATACTGCGATTACCGACACGGCTGAGGCCGCCGAAATCCAACCCTCTGAAACTGTCACCGACAGTCCCTCCCCCCCACCTCTGGCGGAGGTTTCCCCGGCCCAGGCGGAATCCGACCAGCCTGAAACTCCTGAGTCTCTGGACTCCTCACTACTCTCTGAACTCCCCGAAATTTCACCCCTCCAGACCGAAACTGTTGAACTTGAAGAGAGCAATCCGACCGAGAATGCGGAACCAGTCAACCCAGCAGAAGATCTCTTCAATCCCGCAGAGGCTCTCCAGGCAAACGAAAGCAATGACTCTCCTGCCGAGACACCCTCGGATGCCCCAGCAGAGAGTCCAGCCGAGGTGGCCGAAGTGAGTGAGAGTTCGCTTGAGACTCCCTCTCCCGCCACCGACCCGGCCTCATCAGTTGGCGAGGCGAGCAACCAGGACGGGGAAACTGAGTCTCTGGCTGATTCCACCCTGAGTCAGGACCTGCCCGACTCTTCTCCTGTCGATACCGGGCTCCTTGAACTCGAAGAGGGAACCCCGCTCGACAACATCGCTCCCGCTGAAAGAGCGGAGGAAGCATTTACTCCCGAGGAAGCCATTGCGGCAAACCCCAGTTCACAGGCCGAGGGAGAACCCGTCTCAGATGCCGCAGTTGCAGACCAAGCGGAGGTGGCCGAGGTGGATATTGGAGAGCCTTCTCAGGATGTGGCTCTGAAGATCACGTCCGCGATCGAAGCAACCGAAGCAGAGCAATCCCTCACTGATACTCCAGAGGCCTCGAGCCTCGACAGCGTTCTTCCAGTAACCGACCTCCTTGATCCGGGCGCGCCACAGCTTGACGAGGGAAATCCCGAACCTGCGGCAGAACCTGTCAATCCAGGTGAGGAAACATTCGCCCCTGAAAGCGCAACGACCTCAAGCGCAATCAATCCCGCAAATACAGCTCCTTTACTGGATTCCGCAATCCCCGAAGACACTCAGGCTGCCGAGGTCTCCGAAGGAAGCATCACCGAGACAGAGACTGCCTCAGAACCCTCTTCAGCGGTCGGCGAGGCCCAATCAGAGGAAGCTCCCCAGTCCCAGCTGGAATCCAACCTCGCGAGCGCTCTTCCTGAAACCGATCTCCTTGACCCTGGTGCGCCTAATCTGGATGAGGGCGAAACCAACCCAGCCGCAACTCCTGGCGACGAAAGCTTCAGACCCGAATCCTCCTCTGCTCTCGCATCCCGTCAGGCTGGTGAAACGTCAAATGATACAGCAGAAGCTTACGAAGCCGAGAGCTCAGAAATCAGCAAGGGAGAATTGACCTCCAGTCAACCAGAACAAGGTTCTGCCGATGCTACAGGAGAAGCCCAGTCTGAAGACGCTCCCCAGTCTCAGCTCGAATCCGGCATTGCAAGCAACCTCCCAGAAACCGACCTCCTTGATCCCGGGGCCCCCGCGCTGGATGAAGGCGAAGTGGAGACTGAGGGTAACCCCGGCGACGAAAGCTTTAAACCGGAGTCCGCTTCTGCTCTGGCATCCCGCCAGGCAGGTGAAACGTCAAATGATTCCGCGGAGGCCTTTGCAGCAGACCCCTCCGAGATTAGCAGGGGCGAGTTGACTTCCAGCAACGCAGAGCAAGGATCTGCCTCTGCTGCGGGAGAAGCTCAGAGCGAGGAAGCTCTCTCTGCCGAGTCCTCCGCTCTTACCGGAAATCTCCCTGAAGCTTCCACTCTCGACCCAGGTGCCCCGGCTCTTGAAGAAGGCCCTCCTGCCGCCGCAGATGGGGGAAGTGGTGAATTCAAGCCGGAAAGTGGATCCATGGCAGCCAAGCAAGGAGCGGAATCCGGGGGCGACGTGGCCGAATCTTCCGAGGCGGATTCCTCGGAAGTGGGCCAGGGAGAACTTGCTTCATCGGAACCCGGCAACGGCTCAGCCGGGGCCGTAGGTGAGGCCGATTCGACAGAAGGACTCCCCACCGATGCCACAAATCTCGAGGGAGCTCTTCCGGAAACTGCCCTTTTAGACACAGGTGCTCCTGCCCTTGAGGAGGGCCCTCAGACTGCCGTTCAGGGAAATGCCGATGAATCCTTCACACCCAGCACCGGAGGAATGGCTTCCACCAAGACTCCTGACTCCGGTAGCGACGGAGGAACCGCCTCCGCCAGCGAGGTAGAGGCTGAGTCCATCGCCTCGAACGGTCAGACCGAGAACGAGGCCGACCTGACCAATCCTCAGGAAGGCCTTGAAGCAGGGAGCTCCCAAACCGTCACCGATCCCGGGGCACTCGGACCGGTGAGCCTTGAACCAACGCTCGCAGGATCTCTTCTCCCAGGAGAACTGGAGGCTCCAGCAGACCTTGGCACCAGCGATTTCATCAAGAAGCAGCGGGGCCGCCCCTCCATGGACGTCATTCAGCAGTTAGGCGGATCCGACGGAACCGAGAAGGCCATCCGCGCCTCTCTGCGCTGGCTGGCGCAGAACCAGGAGGAAGACGGCCGCTGGGATTCACGCAAACATGGAGCCAAGGGTAGATTCGATACCGGAAATGCCGGACTGGCTCTTCTGTGCTTCTACGGCTGGGGTGCCCGCCATGACCGGGACGGAGAATATCGCGATCATGTACAGAAGGCTCTCGATTATCTCCTGAGGATCCAGAAG
>Ga0160423_10000285_pt1 | contig 40090 bp, 31 predicted proteins | sample CRUFie14St8metaG_FD_108191 | JGI IMG/M metagenome (GOLD analysis project Ga0160423, IMG submission 108191) | Marine microbial communities from the Costa Rica Dome - CRUD Field 142mm St8 metaG | ecosystem: Environmental > Aquatic > Marine > Oceanic > Photic zone | place: Costa Rica: the Eastern...
GAGGCTATAAGGAGAGAAACCATCGTTGCAACTAACAGAATTAAAGCAGAAATCGCAGGTCTGAGAATATTTTCTAATTTAGAAATACGAGGGATATAAATTGAGATTGTAGCAATTACACACGAGAGAATAACAAATGTGGTTAAATCAAAAGATAAGTCAATCGGACCAATCAAAGGTGAAATGGGTAGACGAGATGAAGATGAACCCCAAATCAAAATTGAAAAGGTTAGAATGGACATGTTGACAATATGAATACCGTCCTCCCCACCCTTTCCCCTCCGTCCAAAACCAAGAGTTAAGGTCAATACAGTGAGTAAAGGAACAAAATACTCGAACATCCCATGTCTCCACATTAACACGTATGTTGTGACACCTGAAAGTATCAGAAGAAAACGAGGGTTTCCTTGATGGCGATCAGCAAATTCAGAACCAATATGTACTCCTAGAAAACTTGCTAACAACGTTAACAACAAACCCCCTGTCATTCCAGAAGATTGTGAAACAAAAAGAATGGATATCAAGCCTAAAACAAAACCAAGGTTCCAGACTTTCATCAATCCAGAGTCACGTAAACGTGCAGATATATCTTGAGTACCTAAGAACCGTTCTGCCAAGTTGATTCCCCCGTTAGGAGAATTCAAATTCACAATTAATTGTAAAATTGAGCTAAATGAAAGCATCATTACAATAGATAATGATTCCAAAACTATTGGAGAAGTTGCATTAATGTCATTTGTAATAACGAGAGCATCAAATGAGGATGTGATAATTCTAACCGCAATTACCCAAGTCCAAGGAAGAAGAGATACGATTCCTACCAAACTTGGTGATTTTCGCTGTACTGCAAGATAAGCAGAACCAGCCATTAGTACTGAGATACACAAGGAAAGAAGGGCTCCCCCATCACCGCCTGAATCTGAAGATTTGGCCGGAAGAAGTACTGTAAGAAGAATTACAACTACAACTGTTCCAGTCCATAATACTCTATCTGATACATTTTCTTGATTCGCGATTAATAACCATCCGGCAATCAATGCTGCTCCAAATGTAAAGATTGCATATGCATCAATTGAAGATCCTAAAGAGAATCGAGAAGAGTCTAGTAGTATTAAGATAAATAATAGAAATATCAAGCCTACTCCATTTAGACCAATTATTCTCTTAGGATTTACCCCCCGAACTGTAAGGTAAGATCCACTAAATATAGTCAATAATCCAGTTACCATAGCCAAAGCATAAGATGAATCATCTCTGTTTGCCGCTATTGCCATTAAAGCTCCAACCATTCCTAAACCAACAGAAACCGACCATAAAGCAGGCTTTCCTAAACCAACAGCATTCAATCCAGATGAAAACCAATTTTCGGAGGATGAAAATCTAGAGGCCATTGCAGCATTTATTGAATTAGTTAAGATTAACAAAAGAAAGAGTACCATTGGAGTATCTAATGGTAAAACTCTGAGAGATCCTAAATCAAAGCCTGGGGTCAAAGCATGCATTCCTATCCAAAGATTAGATGATGCTATACCTAACGATGCAAGATTTCCGCTCTTTCTATGGAGAGCCAGAAGATGAAAAAGAACTGTTGCACCAAGAATCATTCCCGCAACACCAAGCTCTCCACCGAGTGATCCTACTGTGGATGAAATTGCTAGTAATACAAGAACCGCTTGAGCTGCAATTGCATCTTCATTGTAACGATAGGCTACAAATATATTCAAACCCACAAGGAAAAGAAGAGAAATTCCTAAACCAGTATCATCTAGTGGGAATATACCAAAAAGTGACCATGAACGTAATTCAATGGCCAAACCGTAAAGAATTTTCATCGCAATTATTAACCAAACAACACCAAGTTGGTACATTGCAGGACGAGGAATCCAACGTTCTCCTAATACAAAACCAAATATTGCCAAAATTAACAATCCAAAGAAGGCGTACTGAGGATCTGAAACCACAGTCCCAACTAATATAGAAATTGCAGAATAAACTGAAATCATCGCGGCCATTAAACCCCAACTCAGCCGTACTTCTCCCTGAGTAGCTAAAGAAGAAACAAAATCTGATTCTGGGGCGATGGGAACTGAACCATCTTTCATGATTTTCCCGGGGCCTAACCCATCATTGGATGCAAATGGATCGAAAAAATCTCCGATTGCAGAATCATACTCTTGTTTCTCGATTTTTTCAGGAAGCATTATTTTTCCCGTTGGAGATATTGCCTCTTTAGCCTCTTCAATTAGATCGCCTAAGTCTATAGAGGGAGATGTTTCAAATTTTCTCTCTTCAAGGAAGCGGTCCTCTTCCTTACGGGGACCTGCCATGTGACGCGATGAGTAGATATGTGGGATGAAGGTATCACCTACAAATGCAAATAAAACAGTAAAGTATCGATTTTTGAGAGCAATCATTGAAAGATATGGTCGGAGGCCACGCAGTCATGGTCTTGCCCCGGCTGGACACTGCTGGTGTCGCAGGAATTCTTGGGTTAGGTGCCCATGGACTGTCTCCCAAAGGAGACGTTCATTGGAATTTGGAATCTGAAGAACTGATTTCTCATGCTCTTCGAAGAGAAGAAGGAAGGCTAACTGCTCACGGCGTTTTTGTTGCAGAAACAGGAGAAAGAACTGGTAGGTCTCCAAATGACCGATTTATTGTTGATGAAACTCCTTACACAGATGCAATATGGTGGGGAGACGTCAACCGCCCGATTGAAAGATCGAATTATTTGGAAATAAAGAAAATGGTTCAAAATCATTTGAACTCCGTTAATGAACTGTTTATCGAAGATCTTGCATGTGGCGCAAATCCTAGTTTGAGATTACCACTCAGAGTAGTTACAGAAAATGCATGGCATGCCTCCTTTGCTCGAAACATGTTTCTCAGAATAACTTCGGAAGAAATTCAGCAGATGAAACCTGAATTTACTATTCTGCATGCTCCAAATTTCCTTGCACCCGAAGGAACCTCAGGAATTAATTCTGAGGTGTTTATTATTATCTCATTTGAAGATGGATTAATTCTAATCGGTGGAACAAGATATGCTGGTGAAATTAAGAAGTCTATTTTTTCAATAATGAATCATATTCTACCTACTCGTGGACATTTACCGATGCATTGTTCTGCCAATATTGGTGAAAATGGTGATACCGCAGTTTTCTTTGGATTATCTGGAACTGGAAAAACTACTCTCTCTGCGGATCCATCGAGGCCATTAATTGGAGATGATGAACATGGATGGTCGGAAGAAGGTGTATTCAATTTTGAAGGTGGATGTTATGCAAAAATGATCCGCTTAAATGAAGAAGATGAGCCTGCAATATTCGAAACTACTCGAAAGCCAGGATCTATCCTTGAAAATGTAATTCTGGATTCTGAAGGAGTGCCTGATTTCAACGATTCGACTTTAACCGAAAATACTCGAGGGTCATATCCGATTGAATTTATTGAAAATCGTGTTCCTTCTTCGATGGGAGGGCATCCTCACAATGTTGTATTCCTCACATGCGATGCATTTGGAGTGCTTCCCCCAATTGCCAAATTAAATCCAAAACAAGCAGCATACCACTTCATATCTGGATATACAGCAAAAGTAGCAGGAACTGAAATGGGAGTTACAGAACCTAAGGCTACGTTTAGTGCATGCTTCGGTGCTCCATTTATGCCAATGCATCCAAGTGTATATGGCGAACTTTTATCAGAAAAAATCGATAAACACAATGCATCTTGTTGGATGTTAAACACTGGATGGATTGCAGGAGGATTTGGGAAAAGTAATAGAATTCGAATTAAGTGGACCAGAACTCTCCTAAATGCAGCATTGAATGGATCATTGGATGATTCTCCTATGAGAATTGATGAACGCTTTGGATTTGAAGTTCCGATGGAATGCGAAGGAGTGCCTAATGAAATTCTTGATGTTAAAGCAACCTGGGATAATCCTGTAGACTATGATAATGCAGCAGAAGCATTAGTTTCCCTTTTCCAAGAAAATTTTGAATTATTTTCAGAGGATGCGGGTGCATCAGTTGTTGGATCGGGGCCTGTTTCTCTTGACTCAGAACCGGACAACTCATGAATAATCAGCGATGTTGATGTATCATGCAGGGACTGAATTGGAGGGATTTGTTTCCAAATTTCCCAAATAATCCGAACACAGAAGGAGACCCCTACTTACCGGAAAATGATATTTGGAATATCCTGAATCCTAACTATGAAAATTCCCTAAAAAATCAATTAATTGAATTAGTTAAGGACGAGGAAAATCAAATCTTTATTCACGAAACTGCAATTATCTCAAATGATGTAACTATCGAAGGTCCAGCATATATCGGATCTGAGGTTGAAATTCGCCCAGGAGCATACATTCGTTCATTTTCTTGGATATGTCACAAAGCGGTTGTAGGGCACTGCTCAGAAATAAAACATTCAATTCTTTTGCCTGGAGCTAAAGCTCCACATTTCAACTATGTTGGAGATTCAATTTTAGGTATGGAGGTAAATTTAGGCGCAGGGTGTAAATTGTCTAATTTACGAAACGATGGAAGAAATATAATGCTACGAGACGGTAAAACTGGAGAAATAATTGGAGAAAGTGGGCTACGAAAATTTGGAGCCATCCTTGGAGATAGAACTCAGATAGGGTGTAATGTAGTTACAAATCCTGGAGTAATTTTGGGGCCAAAATGTAATGTTTGGCCAAACGTTACTGTAAGTGGAATCCACTCTGAAGGTAGTGCCATTAAGGATTGAGATTGATGATACGTCCTATTCTTCATGGAACAGATGGTATCAGAGGGAAAATATGTGCATCACCCAAGACTGATTTAGAAGCATTAGAAGCAATTGTCCATCGAAGAGAAGTAAATGGTCGAGCATTCATGGTTATTGGAGAAGCTATTGGACAAATCTTAGCTGAAGAATTAGATGACCATCCAAAAGTTGTGATTGGATGGGATCGAAGACCAGGGAATGCAATGTTAGTCTCTGGATTAACAGACGGATTACACTCTTACTCTGTACGAGTAATTCATGCAGGAATTGTAGCAACTCCGGGATTACATGATGCTGTCTTGGGAACAAAATCAGATGCTGGATTAATGGTAACTGCAAGCCATAATCCACATACTGATTCGGGTGTAAAGTTCTTTGATGCTAAAGGGAGAAAGTCCATGCCATCCTTAGAAAGAAGGATTAGCGATTTAGCATGGGAAATTGCTGAAAGAGGAGAAGATCCTGAACCTGACCCTGAATCATGTCTACCTGATCGAATGATTCATGCTGAAAGGGGTCATCGTTCTACTCTAGCTAAAAGGCTGGACATCATGGCAGATTTTTTCCGATTAAATGTGTCTAATTGTAACTGGCAAGATATTTTTGGAATCGATTCGTTGTTCTTAGATTCTTCAGGTGGAGCTGCTACTACTTGGTTGGCTGCCGGCCTGGAAAGAAGAGGTATTCCAGTAAAAGAAATTTCTAGTCTCGAAAAAGAACTTAATGAGCAATGTGGAGCAGGAGAACTTTCACCTACGGATTCATGGACTTGGGCTGAAATGAGAGATAGTGAACACCTCCTACTGAGGTCATTAGCAGAAAATTACTCACAAAATATCCCTAATGGTTCACTAATTGGTGCTGCATTAGATGGCGATGGTGATCGTTGTTTGCTAATAGAAGCGACAGAAAGTGGAGCGAGGGTGATCGATGGTGATGAGATGGCAGACAATATCGCCAGAGCATGGGATTCCGTAGGAGTGACTAATGCAACAATGGCCTTTTCAATTGAAACTGACCTTTCACTTACATCTTCAAATGATAGGTTTAGGATGCAAGTGAATTTTCTAGAATGTGCTGTTGGAGATAGATGGTTGTCCAATCAACTTTCTAATGATTGGATAGATTCTAAAAATTGGCCTAGCATAATTGGTGCAGAAGATTCAGGTCATTTAGTGATGGCATCTCCTCATCCTGAGAAAGAAAATAAATGGAGCTTGGTAGGAGATGGTGCTGCAACTCTTATCTCCCAACTATTAGTGCGTGCATTACAATATTATAACGAAAATATGGCGCCGACTTTCAAATCAGGATGGAAAAAACGTACCTCGATTAGTGATTCTGATAGAACTAAATGGACAGGAGATGGAAAGTTAGCGGATAGTGTCGAATCAATGATAATCGAATATTTTGGACAAAAGAATTGCTCGCTTTCAAGAAAATCAATTGAAGGGGAAACATCACTACTTCTCTTAACTGGAAATGTCAACAGTATACCAATAACTGTTGGAATAAGAAACTCTGGAACTCAAGAGAAAACCAGTATTACATTGAAATCAATGAAGGACTTAGATGGATTAAGTGAATTGCTGAAATTAATTGTTGAATTCCTATCTGAAAAACTAGTTTACTCCCCTTCATCTGATTCATGAGTTGCCAAGAAAACTGTGGATAAAGACCCTAGCCATGCTAATTGAGCAATAATTAGGAGATGTTCACTTATGGCTATAAGTCCCTCAGTTCTACTTTCAAAGATCATTGTTGAAACTACCTTGAGTTCATACATATCTAGATACCATAAAGAGAGAATAAAACAAGTCATCATAGCAATGAACGACCATCTTACTCCAGTTTCAGATACATATTGACCTCTTTCCCTTCTAGCTTTAGATTCCCAGTGAATTAACGGATGCCCGAATAATGCACCAAGTGCTGTAGAAACGAAGAAGAAGTAGCCGAAAAATATGTGAAGTGGGCGATCGAAATGTCGTGAAAACATCAAATCAGCTGATATCGAAAATGCAAGAGTGAACGTTAGTAATAACCAAATTATCAATACTATTTTCTTTCCAAATGTAGAAAATACAGGATCTTTCCACCACCTATTAAATCCTAAAAATCCAGTTATCATTGCTAAAAATGCAACTGAATTGAATCCTACCCAAATAATGTATTTCATCGGCGAATAAGCAACTAAAATACTCATTGTAGTATATTGGTTGTGAAAGTCTTCAGTCCAATGACATGGACAGATGATTCCTTCATAGACATCATTGGAGAATGGACCTAAGAAAACTGAAATTAATATCGTCCCTATTCCAATAATCATCCCTAATCTGGGGGCTAATAATATCTTAGCAGATGATATTCTAAATTTAGAAAATCGACTTCCTACAGGAGCCGTAACCAGATAACCTGCTCCTAATGCTATCAAACTCAAAGCAAGCAAAAGTACCCATCTTACCATTTCTTGCTCGGGAGTAGCGTCGCCGGCAGGTGGAAGGATTGCCCCCTCCAACATGCAGTCCGGTTTTTGCCATGGTGAATAAGTACTACCTCTCTTTCTTCGCTACAGTGCATAACAAAATCATTTGTATTAGTTGCAATCCGGCAGTGGTATGGTGAGAGAAGGTGTTCTCTTGATGAACATCGGAACACCTGATGAACCTACTATTGAATCCGTACGTGAATATCTAAGAGAATTTCTTTTAGATCCCGATGTTATTGACATTCCAGCACCATTGAGACACCTTCTAGTAAGAGGTATAATTCTCAGAACAAGGCCTAGGAAAATTGCACCGAATTATCAAAGCATCTGGATGAAAGAAGGCTCCCCCCTCAGGGTTTACACACAACGGATGACTGATGCACTTGAACAGATGTTAGATGGTATTCCTTGTGAGGTTGGAATGAGATATGGTAACCCAAGTATCAGATTGGGACTTGAAAAACTAAGAGAAAAGGGAGTAGAACGATTACTGTTAGCCCCATTGTTTCCACAATATGCTCAAGCAACCACAGTTTCATCCCTTAAGTGTGCTACTAAAGAACTGGAAGAAATGAACTGGAAGCCTGAAATTTTAGAATTGGGCCATTTTGAAGATGATGATGCGTATATCGATCCTTTAGTCTCATCAATTGAAACTCATATGAATGGAAATTGTCACTTATTGTTCTCATATCACGGATTGCCTCTATCTCATGTTCGACGTTCAGATTCCAGCGGAAAACATTGTCAAAAGGTAAGTGATTGTTGTAGTATACATAAAGATGCAAATTCCTCGTGTTATGCGCATCATTGCATGATGACAACGTTAGCGGTGACCAAAAAACTAGGACTAAGCGAATCCAGTTGGTCAATAAGTTACCAAAGTAGACTTGGACCAGTGAAATGGCTGAGGCCCTCAACCATGGAAATAGTTGAAGAATTAGCACAGAAGGAGATTGAAAAACTGATTATTATCTCTCCTGCATTTCTAGCAGACGGACTGGAGACTCTAGAAGAGTTAGATATCGAAATTAGAGAGCACTATGCAAAACACGGAGGAGGAGAATTAGAAGTAATCAGTTGCCTGAATGATAACTCAGATTGGATCGAAGGTCTTTCTTCCCTTGTTAAGAGAAGATTTTCTACTCTTCCAATGATGGAATCTTGAGTATAAATACAGTTCCGATAACTGCTAGAATCAAGGTTGTATATCTGGAAATTGGTGGAGCGCTTCCAGGAATTGCAATCACTACTGCGAACAAAACAAATCCCCAAAGTGTCGTTAAGATGATTGGTTTACTTTTTTTGGGAATTCCATTCCCTTCTCGATAATTTATCACATGATGTCCAAACAACTTGTTATTAATTATCCAATCATAAAACCGTTGACTAGATTTAGCAAAACAAGTTGCAGCTAGAATCATCAATGGAGTGGTTGGTAAACCGGGTACTGGAATTCCGATTATTCCTATTACCATAAAAATAAATCCGCATGTAAACCAAAAGGTTCTACTTAATTTCGAACGGTTCAAGTCGACTTCATGGACACTATCGTTGTCCATGACATTTTTTCTAATAATCACACTATTGTATTTTTGGAAATTGCCATTTTGAGTTATTGAGTCGAATTACATGAAGGATACATCTCTTGCATTGGAGGTAAGAAGAGATCTTCACATGTTCTGTCTACTGTGGACAAACCTAGAACACTTTCTCCATCTAAAGAGATAGTAACTGCTTGAGAAGATACTGGACTTGGGATGTAATCTTCACCAGTCTGGCTAACAATCAGTTGAATTCCATCTCCTGCTGGAATTATGACATCCATTCCAAAAAATTCCATCTTAGCTAAAACTGTACTTCCAGGAGAAAGGGTTTCTCCATCTTTTCCACCTGCATGGAAGCGAAGATCCATTACAGCATGCCCGAGATGTATACCATCAGATGCTCTTACCATCTCTACAAACAAATGTCCTGATGTTGCCAGCAAAGAAATCTGCGCAGAAACATGGAATGTTGGAGTTCCTACAATTCTAGTTTGATTCTCAAACATTGGACATTCAATAGTAGTTTGACTTGAAGATGTAATTGTAGCTCCACCTGAAAGAACTTCACATTCATCCATACCAATCATATTCCATTCAATATCTGCTGGCGGGTAAGTTGACTCGACTCTCCATCCACCCATATTGTCTTGAATTTCGGCAATCAAACGAGGTTGGGGGCCCAAATCTCGAAGATAATAATCAAACCATTCTAACAAATCATCTGCCCAATCCCATCGTAATGTGTAAGGGTATGCTTCGCCACCTCTTCCACTAGAAAGAGATGAATGTCCACTTTCTCTATCAGGATAGTCGTGAGCCCATTGACCATATAGCCCCTTTACGTCAAATCCAGCATCTATTGACATTTGATGGGCAGGGAATGCCATGTGAGGATCTACATTCCAATCTTGCATCCCGTGGATAATGTAAATTGAGCCATTGTAGAGTTCTAATGCATTGGATAAGAAATGTCGTTCTTCCCAATAATCAGAACCTGTCCACGCAAGATTGTCTCCTGTCATATATGCTGCAGGGCCTGCGTAATACCCTTCCACGTACCCTTCACAAGCATTCTCTATATCGCCACCATCACCATCCAAACCAAATGAACCGTATACTCCGTTGTGCATGATTGCTCCTCTAGCTTCCATGCTTCCATTTCTCCACATCAAGTCATGAACACCAATTAATCCAGACATCGGAACAATAGTTGCGAGGTATTCTGTACCTGATGCTGCGGCATTCCACGGAGTACTACCATCGTATGATTTACCAATAGCTCCAACTTTTCCATTTGACCATTCTTGAGTTCCCAACCAGTCAACTGCAGCTTTAATTCCAGCCTGTTCATCGTACCCCATCAAATCCATACAATGATTCGAATCTCCCGTTCCAAATACTGATACTTGAGCAACTCCAAAACCATGAGGAACAAAATTCTCTATCAAAAACCGACCAAGGCGATCAGCAGGTGTTAGGGCATCTACATCACCATCATTGTAATATGGCCCAATCTCTGCGATAACCGGAACTTTACAATATTCAGGGACGTCAGTGGATGTCCAGTCACATCCCTCAATTATTGGTAGCCATAGTCCTAGATGAACTTCAGCCCCACCTGTTATTCCTGCACCGCCGTCTGAGGCATCGATTTCTGGAACTGGAACAAATACTGACATAACTTCACCAATTTCATATGAACCATTAATTGAAACTCTGGAGAATACGTCTGTGTTGTCATATATCATCATCGAACGATCTTCTACATCGGGTAGCCAATGTGTAGATACATTTTCCTCTTCTTGTTCATCAGACCCGAAGCAACCAGAAAGAGACCCGAAAATCATCAGTAAACACAAGAGTACTGACTGGAGGCCCTGTCGCATAATCTGGGGTCTGTGTCATCCGCTTCAATGATTGCTTTGCATTTGATTCTCAATTCAATGGATTGAATAACCCCCGTTCAATCGAATAACAGGGATAGAACATGACGGATTCTGAAATCTTAGATTCATTAAACAAGGCTTTAGCATGGGAATTACGAGCAATTGCAATGTATGCACATTATGCTGCTTACGTTTCTGGTATTCATCGAATTAATTTAGCTACACACTTCAATAATGAAGTAGCCGAATCAATTACTCACGCAGCAACTGTGAGGTCGGCCATCGTAAAGCTGGGTGGTGAAGCAACTACAGATCGAGAAAGTACTGAAATTGTACATACTTCAGATTATAGTGTTATGCTCAAAGAGGCGTACAAAACTGAAATGACTGCTAGTGAAACATATCGAGGGATTCTACCACTCATCGAGAAAATAGGTGATAGCGAATTATATGATGCGTTAGAAGTAGTGTATTTTGACGAATTAAGATCGGTCGAAGAATTACGAATGATGTTAATGTGATTGTGAACTGAATTCCGGAAGGAGTAAAGGCACCCTATCCAAACGAGTGGTATGGGCGCATACGAGAGTCTCATGGCGAAGCAGAAAGATATCGAAACAATTGGACAAATCTCAGGATTATTGGGATGGGATCAAGAGGTAATGATGCCACCTAAGGCAGCACCTCTTCGAGCAGAACAAATGGCATGGTTATCAAAGACAAGACATCGATTGATGATCGATCCAGAAATGGGTGAATTATTGGCACAGGCAGAAAAAGAAGATGATGGAACGGATTCAGTGCGTGCTGGAAATTTACGACTGATGAGAGATACATACGATAAGGCAACAAAACAATCTTCTGAATTTGTTGAGAGGATGGCTCGTCACAAATCTAAATCTATTATTTCATGGACTGAAGCCCGTGAAAAGAATGATTTTTCAATTTTTAGAGACGATCTAGCGACGATGATCGACCTGGTAAGAGAATTGGCCGATCTTTTAGGATATGAAAACGAAAAATATGATGCTCTACTCGATCTCTATGAATCTGGACTTACTGTTGCTCGTCTTGATCCACTATTTGCGGGATTAAGAGATTCTTCCGTTCCATTGATTCAGTCTGTAAATCAATCCGAAGATAATGCAAACGATTGGGTATATCGCCATGAATGGTCGGTCGAAGGTCAACAGAAACTCAGTCATGCACTTTCTGAAGCAGTTGGCTTTGATTTCCAAGCAGGAAGAAGAGATGAATCAACCCACCCATTTTGTGGTGGTTCTAACCCAGATGATGTAAGATGGACAACCCGTTATGATGTTAAAGAGCCATGGGGAGCTATTTTCGGAGCCTTGCATGAAACAGGTCATGCTTTGTATGAGCAAGGACGTCCTAGAAATCTCGATTTTGAGCCATCTGGACATGCAAATGGATTGGGAGTTCATGAAAGTCAAAGTCGATTATGGGAAAATCAAGTAGGCCGAAGTTTAGCATTCTGTGAATGGTCTTTACCGATGTGGAAGGAACATTTTCCAAAGAATATGGAAGGGGTAACTGCCGAGATGTTGTGGAGAGCCATTAATCAAGTCGAACCTTCACTAATTCGTGTTGAATCTGATGAAGCCACTTACAATCTTCACATCATGATTAGGTATGAAGTGGAGAAGTTACTGATATCTGGAGAACTTGAAATTGATGATCTTCCTGACGCGTGGGATGATATGTATGAACGATATTTAGGAATTCGTTCCCCTGATAGAAAGCAAGGTGTGTTGCAAGATATCCATTGGTCCATGGGGGCATTTGGCTACTTCCCAACATATACACTAGGAAATTTGTATTCAGCTCAATTACTGCAGGCTGCAAGAAATGATTTAGAATCCGACGGACATACCCTTGAAGATGATTGGAGAAGGGGGATATTTACCCCATTATTAGACTGGATGAGAACAAATGTACATCATCGAGGATCTATACTGACCCCTGCTGACTTAATTGAAGAGGCAACTGGAGATACTCCTATTCCTGAGCCATTCGTAGATTACTTGAAAGATAAAATCGGAACAATATACGGACTTGCCTAATCTATACTTTTCATGTACAAGTATAGCGCGACCTTATGCGATATCCCCGATATGGCAGAAGCATGGGGAATACTGTAGAGCGACAGATTGAGGCTGTCGCTTGGATGGAGAGATCCCTAGAAAATAGCATTTCTACAGTCTATATTGATGATAAGAAAATCATTGGAGGAGATTGGAATGGAACAATGGTTTGTTGGTCTAGAGATGGTGGTGTTTGCTGGGAAGCAGATCTAGGTGATCGTGTCTCTGGAATTCGGCTTTCTAAAGATGAAAAGATGCTCTGGTGTATTGCAGGTAGAGAAGCGATAGGGATTGATTACGAAAATGGTTCAATTAAATGGAAAATTGAATTTGATGGGTCAACCGATTTAATTGAACTGGATGGTGAACATAGAGCATGGATTGTATCATCTGTATATGATATAGAACTCAACGATTTCATGGAGTCTGCAATCAGTTTAATTGATTCAGGGAATATAATCGAAAAACACATCTTAGACGAAAGACCATGGTCAATACATTCAGTTAGAGAAGGCCATGCTTTCTTTGGACTAGGTAGACCAAGAGCAGGTGTCCTAGAATTAATTGAAAAGAATGGAAAGTTCACTGTAAGCCATAAGATAGTTCATGATTCTCCAGTATTATGTGGGTCTAATGTTTTACCATTTTTCATCGGTCATTCTAATGGAATGATTACGCAAATAAATGAAAATGGTGAACTCAATAATTTTGAATTGAATAAAGAGAATGATTCTGCAATTATTGATCTAGTTAGCAATGATGAACATATTTTCTTATTTTTAGAAAATAAAGAAATTTTGTGTGTTGATATGAAAGGAAAGGTGACAGAGTCTGTGGAAATATCAGGGTCAGAAGGAGAGCCTGAGTTCCTGAATCTGATTGATGGCGTATCAACAGACGGATATGCTAATTTCTGGACAATAACATCAACCATGAATGGTGCATTTCTCATTGATACAAATCGGAGCGTTGGAATTTCTAAAATTAAATTAAAAATTCTTGTAAGTTCACGAATCAGGGATATTGCAAATGCAGATGGTATGACTGTCGTAGGATTGGATGATGGAAGGGTAATTTCAATTGAAGAAAATATGCTGAAAAGAAGGATTGAAAATGAAGAACAACCTATTGACGAAAGAGAAGGCCATCGTTTAGATATGAGAGAACGGTTGAGAAAGTTAAGAGAATAAAAAATAACACAATTTCCAGTGGAAAACAGGGTCGATAGGGGTTATTTTCTGCTGGAAATAGCCTTTTTTGTGCAAATGTTTTTAGACTACCGAGATTTATCTTAAGTTACCGCTCCGGGGGAGTGGCGTGATGAAGCAATTCATTGCGGGGACTCCGGTCCGGAACTACAAACCTGAGTGGTTCCGACACTTGGTCAAACAAGTGGACGGAAAAGGTCGATCAACATGAGAGACCTGGATACGACAGCAAAGAGCAATCAATGCTGGAACAAATCGGGAAGCTTAGGCTGAACGAGGAGAACGCAAAAAACGCCTAGTGCGAAAACGGCTCGTACCAAATCCAGTATGCAGGAGTGAACAGAGAGGCGACTCAAAGGGAACAAATGTGGGAGACAAAAAAAAAGCGCTTGCGTGGATTTTGAGTCAACTGGAAAAAAGGTCGATCTCCAGAGAGACCTGGACACAACAGCAAAGAGCAATCAATGCTGGAACAAATCGGGAAGCTTAGGCTGAACGAGGAGAACGCAAAAAACGCCTAGTGCGAAGACGGCTTGGTCCAAATCCGGTATGCAAAAGTGAACAGAGAGGCGACTCAAAGGGAACAAATGTGGGAGACAAAAAAAAAGCGCTTGCGTGGATTTTGAGTCAACCGGAAAGACAAACTGGAATCAAAGGAAGGGCAACCAACCTGAGAAGAAAGATTGTCACCGCGGAGTTGAGCAGAGGGGGCGAAGCCCCCAAGCAGAACCCCCTCTGCTCGCTCCCACCTGTCCTCATTGGACGATGCGAATCCCATACCTTCTGCTAATCAATCATTACGGTCATATTCATGCCGAAATGCCCTTTTATCATTCATTGGATAATATCCGTTTGTAAATAATTTTCACTTGGGTCCAGTCATATCTTCAGGACGAACCCATTCATCGAATTGCTTACTAGTCAGTAATCCAAGTTGAAGGGCACTTTCTTTCAATGTTAATCCATTTTCATGAGCATTTTTAGCAATTTTAGCTGCAGCATCATAACCAATATGGTTGTTTAATGCAGTTACAAGCATCAAAGAATTGTCTAAATGCTCGCGAATATTTTCTCGGTTTGGCTGAAGACCTTCGATACATTTCTCCCTAAATGAACAGCAAGAATCTGTAAGCAAGGTTGCTGAATGTAGGAGATTATAGATCATCATAGGTTTGAACACATTGAGTTCAAAATTACCTTGTGATCCACCAACCGTAATTGCAGTATGATTTCCCATCACTTGAGCGCAAACCATTGTTAGTGCTTCACATTGTGTTGGGTTGACCTTACCAGGCATTATTGACGATCCAGGTTCATTCGCTGGTAGCTCCAATTCACCAAGGCCACTACGAGGCCCTGACCCAAGCCATCGTACGTCATTTGCAATTTTCATCAATGAAACTGCTAATACACTTAGGGCACCACTCATTGCTACAATAGAATCATGTGCAGCAAGTTGGGCAAATTTGTTTGATGCTGAACGGAAAGGTAAATCAGTTTGAGAAGCAATATCAGCAGCCACTCTTTCAGCAAATTCGGGATGAGTGTTTAGACCGGTTCCAACAGCAGTCCCACCCAATGCAACTTCGAATAAATCTTCCAATGCTGATTCGACTCTGCTGATTGAAGCATCCAATTGAGCAACCCATCCGCCTACTTCTTGCCCCAATGTAAGAGGTACTGCATCCATCAAATGAGTGCGCCCTATCTTGACAATGTCTTGCCATTCCTCTGCCTTTTTAGACAATGCATCTCGTAGCTCTCTGACAGAAGGCAAAACATGGTGATGTATTGTTTCAGCAGCAGAAATATGCATCGCAGTTGGAAATGTATCATTACTAGATTGAGCCTTATTGACATGATCATTTGGATGAATTGGAGTTTTGCTTCCTAAAGCTCCTCCTGCCATCTCGATTGCACGATTTGCAATCACTTCATTTGCATTCATGTTTGATTGGGTGCCAGATCCTGTCTGCCAAACGCTGAGAGGGAAATGGTCATCTAAATCTCCTGAAACTACTTCTGATGCTGCTGAAATAATTAGATCCGCTAGACTTGAATCTAGGGCCCCCAAATCCTTGTTGGTTCTCGCAGCGGCCTTCTTCAATATACCAAAAGCACGGATAACTTCACGAGGCATCAAATCATTACCAATATCGAAATTCATTAACGAGCGTGCTGTTTGTGCACCCCAATAACGATCGTCTGGAACGCTCAATTCTCCCATTGTATCTCGTTCAATTCGCTCTCCCATGGTATATACTTACCAAACGAGGATTATACCCCTTTCGTGTATTCAACCCTGTAAAGCATGGAGAGTTGTTGCTTCATCTATTTCCATCCCCTTGATTTTACCCTTCTTTTTTGCTTCGGTCCATTTGGATTGAAGTGAACCGTCTAAGAATGAATCCATAAAAAATGGATGTATGTACGATGAACGACAAACTGCTCTAGTATTTCCTAAATCTGCAGCTACGGTATCAATTACTGCTAACATTGCTTTATTTCGTTCTGTATCTGTTTCAATCGGGATTTTTTCATCTTCAGAAATTAATTTTTCAATCCCTTCAATTTGCCTTAAATCCTCTAACCATGATTTCAATTCATTTCCGGAAATTCCTGCAGACACCTTGGCGAGTCTGGAACCACATTTCCATGTAGCAGCCCATGTTCGGAAGTCTTTGGCAGTAAATGATTCTCCAGTAACTTCTCGAATATACGAGTTAATATGTTCTGCTTTCAAATCATTGTGATTGTCTGTTTCTAAGTTGTGATAATAAAATAAATCTTGATCCTTATGTTCATCGCCAAGTTTCTTTGTATCAAGAATCATTTGAACTAAGTCATCATCTTCGATGGTGATATTCCAATCCTTTCCAGACTTTCCTGTAAATGAAAAGACTGCATCGTGTTTTCCCTCTGCTTTCTTTCCAGTGATATGTTTGAAATGCCCTTCTTTCAAAGTAGTTAATCCATATGAATCATTGGATTTAGCATATTCATCACTGCCTACTCGGATATGATAAAGATCCATTAATCGAACCACTAGAGCACTGACTTTTTCCAATGTCATATCTTTGGATTTTAGATCTTTATTTATTTGCGATCTCAAACTAGGTAATATCTCAGCAAACCCAGATATTCCATCAAATTTCATGATTGCTTTGATTTCAATCCAATCGGGATGATATCTGTATTGTAATCGGCCTTTATCATCAACACCTGTTGCCTGTATATGTCCTCTGTCATCAGGACAAATCCAGACATCTTTCCACGCGGGAGGAATTGCTAATGAATTACATTCAGCAATTCTTTTCTCGTTTTGTAATCGTTTTTTGTTTGGAAGGTAATATGCCCATTCTAACGATTCTTCATCTGAAGTTTTTTTCAATTCTTTTCGAGTAATTCCTTTTTGATCTCTATCTGAAAGATTCAGTTTTGCTCTTTTCAACGCCTCATCTGTACTCAGATCCATAACTACCCGTGTAAAAGAACGAACTTGACTGTTCCCCTTGACACATAATCTAAATTCTGTGATTCTATAATTTCAAATCATGGGTCGCAGTATCGCGTTGATTCTGGTATTGATGATGCTTGGTCCAATGGCAGGATGTATTAACGAAGAGGTGACTCCTACAATTCCGAAACCTGGATGTACTGATTCTACAGCTTCGAATTTTGATCCTAATGCGACCGAGAACGATGGGACTTGTTTTTCAGAAAATGCATCAACTACTGTTGAACCCGAGGAATCTGAGCCTTCTGCACCAGAAGGATGTACAGATATTAACGCTAGAAATTACGACGTAAATGCTACTGAGGATGATGGAAGTTGTAATTTCAGTAAAAATGTGATATTAATGATAGGAGATGGAATGGGGTGGGAAATGGTCCGTGTGGCTGCAATTTACAATCAAGTAATGGAAGGAAACCAAGGGAATTTACTCTCTGATTTCTACACTGAAGGAAAAGGCAGTGGTCTTGCTATGCAAGAACTATCAGGATTCCAAAGTGTAACAACCTACTCAACCATCGTTGATGGTTCAACTCGAAACAGTTTGCGAGAAGATACAGGTAGCAACGTCCCGACAGCTAGCGAAGATTACAGAGAGATAGAGTTCGATCCTAGAAACAATCTTGTTAGATACAACATTGAATTAGGAGGTACAACACCTTGGGATTCGAGATATTTTTCGAACAACGGAAGTACTTCGTTTGACCCAATGTATATCACAGAAGATGACCCTGATAGTGCCCAAACTGCTACCACATTAATGACCGGTGTTAAGACCTTCAAAGGTGCTGTAGGTGTAGGGCTGTATGAACGTCCTAGAACCAGTCTTACCAACGTAGCATCTGATAATGGAATGTGTTTGGGAGTTGCATCTAATGTTCCAATTACTCATGCAACTCCTGCCTCTACGTATGCTAAAGTCAACAGTCGTGATCGCTTACATTGGGATTCAATATCATCATCTAGGGCAGGAGATGACATTCTTTCTTGGTTCAACCAAGCAAACGGACTCGACATCATGTTAGGTACTGGAAACCCAAATACACATGTTGGTGATCATTATGTCCACTCATCATACCTTGATTCCTTTGAATCGAATGAAAACCATACCCTGTTACTCAATAGTCCAGGAGCTTCTGATCTACTGAAATCTGCAGCACAATCTCATGACTCAGAAACAGATGCTAGAATTCTGGGGCTTTACGGAAGTATTGGACAGGCAAATCTCCCTTACTCCGGGGCAAATGGTTCTTTTGAACAAAGTGGATGGGGTCTAAATCTAAAAAATGGGCCTCCGAGCGACCGTTCAAGAGATTATGGTCCAATGACCAAAGAGGAATATATTGCCAAGGAAATAGATGAAAATCCTTCACTTGCCGAAATGACTGATGCTATTCTTGATGCGTGTGATGAAGATAATCAAGGCTTTTTTGCTACTATAGAATCAGGGGATATTGATTGGGCTGGTCATTCTAACAATATTGATGCCCTGATAGGAGCAGTAAATGACTTCGATAAAGCCGTTGAAAATGTGATTAAATGGATTGGTGAAAATGGAGGATGGGAAAGAAATATGCTAGTAGTTACTGCTGATCATGACCACTATCTCACATTGACAGATGATTTTCCAAATCTTATTCGATCAAATAGTGCCCTTGATTTAGCAATGGGTGGAGATATAGAGCATATGGGCCATTATTGGGGACCGAGCAAATCTGATCCGTATGGTAGTCAAAGTCATACAAATCGTCCTGTTCCAGTTTTCTACCAAGGCGGTTGCTCTCAAATCATCAATCAAAGTGTTGGTGAGGGCTTTGATAACTACGGTCAATATGTTGGAGGTGTTTCTGGATTTGTCGACCAAGTTCACTTACATCTTGCCATGAGAGCAGCTTTAATCGGTGATTGTCTACATATTCCTGTAGTATATGGATAGAATCTTCAAACTGTAGGAGATGATTCAATGGCACTGTATTGAATCAAAATCGTATGATCAATGTTGATGTAATCCTGACCTTCATCATAACTAATGGTTAAATCATGGAGTTCATATGTATTGAAATGAATAGTATTCCAATTGACTTCTTCTCCTTCATAGATGATGTCATTTTTCGTTTGGCATGCATCTTCTTGCTGATCAAATAAACTCCAAGTGACTTCAACCTCACGACCTCCTCCAATATTTTCGATTAACACTGGATTTTCTATGGTTGAATCGATGATTATTGATGCCGGGAAAATACCAAGAGGATTCGGAATTGGATTAATTGTTATTGGTTTAGGGTTATACGTATTGGATTCTAACCAATTGATTTCATTTTCAATTCGAACAATAACCGATTTGCTTTCTTCGTGACCATTCTCACCGATTGCGTATGCTATAATCTCATAAATTCCATGATGAGTGAACTCAATTGAAATTTGAGAAGTTAAATCCGGGTTAACAGAAGTTGTATCCCCATTATGCACTAATCGGATTCCAAATTCTATCAATTGGTTGGATGATACCGTATTTGAAAAATCAAAATCAAGAAGTACATTAGACGTAGAAACGAGATCACCGTCGACATATGAATGAATAATCGTGCCACTCGTATTTTCAAAATCAACAATTAATTCGAACCCTTCTGTTGGTTGTGTATCTGATACACATCCTACTAGACTGAAACTCAACAGAATACAGACTAGGCCAATTGATGAAGCCCTGTGTCCACCTCCGCACATGTGGTTCCCAATTAATCTCGGAATTTAATTCCGATGGGGAAGTCTACTTGTCCAGATGTGCCAAGAAAGCATTTGCTGCCTTCTCACAAGCATTGGAAACATCGTCTAAACGCTGCAGTACACGATACATATGCATCGCAGCTAACGGCTCATCATCTCCATTGCTGAATACATATCCAGCAGCCATTGCTTCAACCAAATCTGCTTCGTGTTCCATGAGATTTACTTCCCTGATTAGTTCAAGAATTGAATTTCTTGCTGCCTTGGTTTCACCACTTATTGTGTAATCTCTCAAAGCTTCGACTGTATCCTCATATTTCTCCACAGTAGCGGCTACTGCTTCTGCCATCTTCTTGAGATTGTTTTTGGCCTGTTTATTGTCAAACAACGGACGGAACGCCAATTTTTCAGCAACATTTTGCGCATAATCAGCAATTCTATCTTGACGTGAAAGCATATGGAGGAAATCTTCTGAACGTACTTGGATTCCAAATCTCATATCTTTATTCACAAGATCTCTTAATTCAGACTTGATATTATCTGCGTCCAATTCTGAGTCAATTGTTGCTTGGATATCGCCACTAGGATCTTTTCCATCACATGCTTTGTTTACTGCATCAAGCATATGGTTGACTGTCTTTTCAACTGCTTGTGCATGTTGATGGAATACTTCGAAGGGAGTTGTGTCCTTTTCTTCGCTTCCTCCTGCATCAGAAAGTGCATCTTCCACATGAATTTCACCAGAACTCTTCCATATTGCATAACCAACTGCAATGAATGCAATGGGCAAGATTACGATCATATTCAGGGCATTCGATGCTGTAGTGGTTCCTTGGGTAGCAGCAACGAAAAGCACGATTGAGCCGAAGGCAGCAGCAGGTACGCTCGCAACCCAAGAGGCAGCAATTTTTCCAAACACACGGAAATCAACAGCCTTAGCACCACCTGCTAACCCTACACCTACAACAGCACCTACGAGTGTATGAGTTGTTGACACTGGGACCGCAAGGAATGGCATTGAAAATATCAGAATGGTTGTTGCGGCTCCAAATTCAGCAGCAAAGCCTCTAGTAGGGGTAATGTCAGTAATTTTCTTTCCAATTGTATCCATTACTCTCCAACCCCAAGTCATGACACCAATTGCTATTCCAGCAGAACCAAGTAAAACAAGCCATAATGGGACGTCGGCTTCTTCTAACAGCTGGCCACCTTCCGAACTCAAAACTTGCCAAACTGCTGCCATAGGTCCAATTGCATTTGATCTGTCATTTGCACCGTGTGCAAAAGCAACATAGGCGGCAGTGATAATTTGTAACCAAACGAAAATGCGTTCAACTCCACGGAATCCTCGTACTTCTTCTTTAATGTCGATGCGACGAAGAACAAAGTAAAGTGATACACTAGCTATAGCACCAATAATAGTTGCTAAAATGATTGAATTCAATGGAAGCCATGCAGTTTCATCTAATGGATTCCAACTACCTGGTATTCCACTATCTTTAGGATTGTATGGTAACCACGCGCTTTTATCCTCAATCCATCCATTCGATTCGGCCCTTGAAAAGAAGCCTTTGAGAGCTTTGAATTGAAGAGCTATCCCCAGTACAAAGAAAGTAGGGAAAGCGAGGATTGGAGCGAGCCACATTGAACGATCTTCAGGTTTTTCTGACTCAAGAATGGACTTCTTGATAATCCAGTAGGAGAAAAATGCAATGGTACCTCCCAACAAAGGACTCGCAACCCAAGACATAACCACAGTCTGAACTTTTTCCCAGTTGATTAGGCTAGTACTGTGCTTGATTTCTAGGACCAAGCCTATTCCGATAATTCCTCCGATTATGGAGTGTGTAGTAGATACTGGAAGACCGAATCTAGTTGCAATCGTTAGCCAAGTGGCCGCAGCCATCATTGCAGCAATAAATCCTAAAGCAATATCGAAAGAAAATAACTCATCAACCATTGGGTCTAGGAAATCTACTGTGAGAATCCCCTTTCTTACCGTATCCGTAACAGCATCACCTGCGAAAAATGCACCACAGAATTCGAATATTGCAGCAATAATCACTGCCTGCTTGAGAGTAAGTGCACGAGATCCGACAGAGGTCCCCATAGCATTTGCAACATCATTTGCTCCGATATTCCATGCCATGTAAGCACAAACTATCAGTGCAAGTGCAACTAACATCATTGTGAGGGGTTCCATATCTTTCCGACAAAGTCACAAGACATAATTTAGAGAAACAGGAATATATATAGAAAATATAGATTACTCGAGAATTATCATTCGTGAATTCTTATGGGTATATATATTCAACAATATTTCAGCCATATCACTAGCATATGCACATAATCTTCTGATGGATTCTGAACAACGATGAAGGTAAAGAGCGTTCACGGTATCTTCTTGGGACCAAAGTTTATCTTCAAAATTTGATAATGTCTTCATTTTCTCTCTAAGATGAATTTTTGCATCATGGATTTCATGCAGATTAGGTCGTTTAATGTTTGAATTAAGGGCTTTGAAATCAGTAAGCCATGAAGTAATCAAGCAAAATGGTAATTCTTGTACATCAATCAGTGATGCTTTTTCAGTATCTTGGGCTAAAATTCCTAATGCGTAAACGTGATCTCCGATTCGTTCAAACGTTCGTACAAGATTTCCTAATTCTGCGGCTTCCCAACGGTTGATTCCTGCTGAATCTTCTAGGTATGCACTTTCAAGAATTTCACCAATTTGCCTTTCGATTAACAAACGCAAAGCATCCACTTCATCCTCTCTGTCGTCAATATCTTCCAAGAAACTAGGATCTCTACTGGTCAAAGATTCTACTATATCTTTTAACACAGTTCGAATCAATAAATACATCCTATTCAACGAAGACACAATTGGAAAACTACCTGCATTTACCAAAGATTCAATCTCGATAATTCGATCTGTTTCATTAACAATTTCTATTCCTCTACCTATCGAAATAAAACGCCTCAATAATTTCCTATCAGCTGCATTGAATCCATTTTGCCGATATACGCGAATTAGATTTGCTCCAGATAAATATGCTGCAATTAAGTGATCAATAGCTAATTTCTCGGGTAAATTGTCCAACTCAATTTTCACTTCACGTCTACGAATAATTGGAGATGTTTCTGGAATTATACGTAGATTTCCCGATGGTCTCCACTCAACTCTAACTTGGTCTTTTGCCACCAAACCATGTTCAATTACCCAACGTTTTGGTAGAGAAACAATGAATGAAGACCCTCCCGTCATTTGTAACCGCCTAACTTCAGATTTCCTGGGGTCTCGTTTTGCCATTATTTTTGCGGACTAGTTTTCAACTATATACTTTTCAATATGCTCCAGTATTCTATTTTTTAGAAAAAAAAACAAATCTAAATTGATTTAGGTCCTATGCCTACTTCAATTTGATTTTCTTGCCAAGTTCCTCGATACATCAATGTGGTTTGGAAGTCAAGGGATACTCTTCCGTCTGCCATGACAGAAATTAATCCTCCTCGGCCACCAAATGGTGCTACCATGTCTAACACCTGTGACGATGCTTGTTCAAGATTTGAATTGTCATTTCTCATACGTATTGCTAATTCGTGGGCAGCACACGTTCGAATGTATGCTTCTCCCACTCCCGTACAAGAAATTGCAATTCTCTCATCAGCCCATGTCCCTGCTCCTATGATTGGCGTGTCTCCAATACGCCCAGAAGGTTTGCCAGTCATCCCTCCAGTACTCGTTGCTGCTGCAAGATTTCCCAAGACATCCAACGCAACTGCTCCTACTGTTCCCATTCCTTGGGGTTCGTCACTAAATTCAGTCTCAACTCTTCCTTCAAGATCATGATCTAAGACTGAATCGTCTTCATCAGTTGAGCCAATAGCAGCTCTAGTATCATGCCATTTCTTCCATTGAGCTTGACGGAGGTCTGTAACCAAAAAATCTGCATTTACTGCTTCCACGCCCGCTTCAATTCCAAAATCATCTGCTGCTGCTCCATTCAACATAACTGGCCAACCACGTTGCAATAATGCATTTGCAACTCGAATAGGATGGCGGACTTTGGAGACATTAACTACAGATCCTGCGGCTTGGTCTGAACCTCGCATAATACTTGCATCCATCGTAACTTGCCCATTTTCATCCAATACTGACCCTTTGCCAGCATTGAATAATGGTTCATCTTCCATCATCTCTACAGCAATTGTAACTGCTTCTAGAGCACTGATGCCCTCTGAAAGAAATTTACCAACTGTAGACAACACATTTTCCATACAAGATATTCGACCTGGATCAAGAGAAGTCATGCCTTTCCAAGGACCATCCCCTCCTGCACCTCCATGTATTACCAGCACTGGGCCAGCCATTTTTATCACTCAGACTCGAGAAACTGAAATGATTTCTTGAGGGGTTATAGGTCTATCTCCATGTCCAGTTTGAGTTGTTTCAATTGCTGTTACGACATCCATTCCAGAAATTACCTTCCCGAAAACAGGATGAGCAGATTGACCAGGGCCAAACCAATCAAGGAAATTGTTGTGTTTTGTATTGATGAAAAATTGGGATCCTCCTGAATTTGGACGACCAGTATTTGCCATAGAAAGAGTTCCAATTTCATTACTGAATTTTTGAGTCAATTCGTCTGGAATATTTCCTCCTCTATCCCGTACAATGGCTTGACCGTCAGAAGTTGTGTATGTTCCTCCTCCATCTGGACCACCTGTACCAGCTCGTGGAGAATTTGGATCCTTGGAATTTGGACATCCTCCTTGTAACATGAATCCTTGAATTACTCTGTGGAAATGAAGGCCATTGTAGTAACCCTTGTCTGCTAAATCTAGAAAATTGCCTGCTGTAATGGGCATTGTATCTGTAAATAGTTCAATCGTGATGTCTCCTGCTGTTGTCTTCATGAGGACGTTTGTTCCTGCCATGCCCATGCGAGCATTAGGAGGGATTTAGCCTCATGCATTGACAATATCAGATAAAGTAAGTAACGGATAAAGAGGGATTTCAGCATCGGTAAAGGCTTCATAACCTCCTTCTTCTCTATCTAAAATGGTGATGCAACCAACAATTTCACAACCCATTTCCACCAAACGTTGGCATGCTTGTAATGCAGAGCCGCCAGTAGTTGTGACATCTTCCAAAATCAGACACTTATCCCCAGATACAAGTGTAGAACCTTCAATCCCAGGAGGGTTTCCTGTTTTTCGACCTCCCCTTCCCTTGGGCTCTTTTCGGATGATGAATCCCCTCAATCCACTTCCTGAAGGGGCTTTTGCAATCGCAATCCCTGTCAATGGAACTGCCCCTAATTCTAATCCTCCAACTGCATCAATAGATCCAATCTCGTTTATTTTATCATGAATCAAAACTCCAAGCAAGTGAGCACATTCAGGGTCACACATTACTGGTTTCATATCAAAGAAATGCGGAGATACTCTACCCGAAGCAAGAGTAAATGGATCATCTGGCTGATACAGGTAAGCGAGGTTTCTAACACGATCGGCTAAAGTGGCCCTAGCACTCTCAGGGGTTGTTGACTCTGCCATGTCACTTCCTAACTTAGACGATGAATGAAGGTTCCCAGCCATTTAGCGATTTGTTCATGTAGCGTCATTCCACAGAATAGTTTCCTGAGGGTTGGGAATGAGCGGCATTGGAACCTCTGCTTTCGATGAAGAAAGGCTCCAATCCGAGATGGAAAGATACCACAATCAATTGGATAGTGAAACTGAGAGACTGTATACTCTTGCAAGTGAAGCAAGGGAGAAGGGGCTTGATTTTTCAACTGAAGTAGAAATACCAAGGGCGATAGATTTAGCAGATCGAACAGAGAAATTACTTGAAGAATATCTAGATGGTCTAGAAATTGCCGAAAGCATCAGAACAATGTTGCAAGAAGAAGATCGCGAAACTACTGCGATCAAAATAGCATGTCAGGTTTCTAACCAAATGATGGAAAGAACTGGAGATCAACAACGTTCCATTGATGCTGGCTTGAGGGTAGGTCTTGCTATCCTCACTGAAGCTATCTTGGTTGCTCCATTGGAAGGAATCGGACAAGTCAGATTGTTGAATAATGTCGACGGTTCCACATTTTTATCCATAGATTTTTGTGGTCCGATTAGAGCTGCTGGAGGAACTGCTCAAGCAATGGCAGTTCTGATTGGTGATATGATTCGTTCAGAATTAGGTCTTGCGAAATATGAGCCGACATTTGCAGAAGTTGAACGAGTCAAGGAAGAATTTGGACTATATCGTGCAGGAATGCAATACAAACCTACTCCCGAAGAAATTGATGTAATCGTAAAATCATGTCCGGTGATGATTAATGGAGAATCAACAGAAGACATCGAGTGTGCAGGTTATCGAGAAGTAAGGAATATCGATGACGGGAGAGTAAGAGGAGGTGTTCTTCTAGTAATTGGAGAAGGGTTATGTCTCAAAGCACCAAAGATTCAGAAACATGTTGAACGACTAGAAATTCCGGGTTGGGGATTCATCAGTGAATTTGCGAATAGAGGGAAAAAATCAGACTCTCAGGGAAAAAACGAATTTGTATCAAAGGTAATCAAAACTGATTCTAGATTCATGAAAGATATCATTGCCGGTCGTCCTGTCTTTGGAATGCCGAACGAGCCTGGTGGGTTTCGATTAAGATATGGAAGGCCTAGAGCATCCGGACTTGCTGCTGCTGGAATGAATCCGGTATCCATGAAAGCAATGAGTTCATTCATTTCTGTAGGGACACAAATGAAGATTGAACGCCCTGGTAAAGCATGTGCTGTAACACCATGTACTGAGATAGATGGTCCAATGGTACTCTTAGATGATGGGACTTTCGTTAGAGTAAATGAAGAAGAAAAATGGAATGAAATTGAACACCAAGTACGAGCCATTTGGGACAATGGTGAATTGATGCTAGGATTTGGTGAATTCTTGGAAAACAACAAGACACTCGTTCCATCTGCATTTACTTCCGAATGGTGGGCATCCGAAGTATTGGATTCAATCAAAAACAAAGATGACTTGGACTTTCTCAAATCAATTTTGAGTTTTCAAGAAATAGACCTTCAAAGATCTCCACCCTGGGAACTAAAGAGAAGATTACGAAGTAAATCTGAGAGACTGGAAGTTGAGTGGCAGCTACGTGACTGGCACAATTCACTTCGTCATATTGAAGTTGATTGGAATGCAGCAATTGAAATTTCTGAACGTTGGAATGTAGGAATTCATCCATCTCATAATCCACAATGGTCTGATTTGCCGATTTCCATACTACCAAAATTCATTGATGCATTAAGTGAAGCAATTATCGAAAATGGAAATTTACGGATTCCAGATGCAGTTCTTGGATGGACTGCGCCAATGATTATCGAAAGTACACCGATAGTTGACACAATTACTAACAATCAAACTAATCTTAGAAGAAAGGATAGTTCAGCAAATCAAAAAACAGAGATATTGGATGTCGGAAAGTACAAAATTTCTGAGATTGAATCAGAGCAAATATCTCCAAATCTCGGATTCAATCAACATGGACTAGTAAAATCAGTACTAATGTGTCTAGGAATTTCACATCAACACGAAAGTGATGATATTGTTATCGAAAGTTATTGGAATGGTCTATTACATGGTCTTGAGTTTTCGATTAATGATGGAAAAATCACAGAAGGAAAAGATATTAGAAAATTAATCCAATCAAAAATGAATAGTATTGATAATGCAGAAAATATTGTTAAATTAGAGGATGAAAGAAATAAGATACTTGATGAAAAACGACGTACTGCTAGGATTCAGGCAGAAACTGCAGCAAGGCAAAGAGGAGAAGATATTGCAGCTACGGAATTAGCAGGTAAAGAGGCACAAGATGCAATTGAAGACCCAGGTCCAGATGATGAAGAAGGACTGAATAATGCAAAAATTGAGATTGATGAAAACAATGTGATGAATAGTCTTTGGATTGTAAATAATGTTAGTTCATTGGAGTGGATAGATGCTGCTCCATGTAGAATTGGTTGTCGAATGGGGCGTCCAGAGAAGTCCGCACCCAGAGAAATGAAGCAGAAAGCACATGCACTCTACCCAATTCAAAATTATGGAGGTCCGCAACGATTGTTAGCAACTGCAGTATCTAGAGAAGGATCTATTCGAGTAACAGTTGGGCCTAGAAGATGCTTGAGGTGCGATAGAGAAACTCCACATATTCGTTGCCATCATCGAACAATACCAAATGAACCTCAAGAATGTGGGGGAAGAACTGTTCCAGCAGATAGGCGTGGAGGACATCTTCGAAATCGGATGGGTGAATTAACAACTATTCCTCTCGCTGATATCCTAGAGGTCAAGCGAATTTCACTTGGACTTGACAGGTTGCCTGAACGAATCAAGGCAATGAAGGGACTGACTTCCAAAGCTCAATATCCTGAACCTATTGAGAAAGGAATTCTAAGAGCAATTCATGATGTATCTGCATTTAGGGATGGTACCATTCGTTACGATATGATTGATGTCCCAGTAACTCATTTTAGACCAATAGAAATTGGTACATCAGTTGAGAAATTAGTCGAATTAGGATACACTCATGATATTAGAGGAGATGAATTGAAAGAAGATACTCAAATCTTAGAATTATTTCCTCAGGATTTTATTCCTAGCAGAGATGGAGGAGAACATCTACTAAAAATCAGTCAATATCTAGATGAGCTCTTGGTTAGATTTTACAAGATGAAACCAGAATTTAATGCAGAAACCATCGATGATTTGGTTGGTCAACTTGGTATTGCACTTGCTCCGCATACTTCAGGAGGGGTACTATGCCGGTTTATTGGATGGACAAACGCATCTGCTGGATATGGTCACACATTATTCCATGCAGCAAAGAGGAGAAATTGTGATGGAGATGAAGATTGCGTCATGTTATTACTCGATGGACTGTTGAATTTCAGTAGAATGATTCTACCTTCCTCAAGAGGTGGACGGATGGATGCTCCATTGACATTGACGACAAGATTGAATCCAATGGAATTAGACAAAGAAGCATTGCATGTTGATGCTGGATGGAATTATTCCAAGGAATTCTATTCAGAAACCTTACATTCCCCTCACCCACGACAAATTATGGATAAAAAATTAGTTGACCTCGTCAACAATCGAATCGGAACTGTAGGTGCAGTACGAGGATATGGTTTCTCTCACGATCTAGAATCATTAGATGCGGGTCCAGTTAACTCAGCTTACAAAACTCTAGGCAGCATGACTGACAAAATGAGTGCACAATTAGCCCTTGGTCGTAAATTACGTAGTGTAGATGCAAGGATTGTTGCTTCAACTGTGATTGGTTCCCACTTACTCCCAGATGTAAGAGGAAATTTGAATGCATTTAGCAGACAAAAAGTTAGATGTGCAAAATGTAACCATTCATACAGAAGATTACCACTGGCCGGAAAATGTATCCAAATGCAAGGAGCTGGTGGAGGATTACATGGCCACCATTCGAGTCGAATGGAAGAATCCCGATGTGGAGGTAATCTGATTCTTACTGTTTCTCAGGGAGCTGTGAGAAAATATCTTGGCGTAATCAATCATGTAATCGATAATTTTGGAATCGATCCATATACGCAACAATATGTAGATTGGATGGCAGATAGTGTGGAGTCTGTCTTTCAAAATGACAAAGTTACAGTCTATACGTTAGATGATTTTCTTTAACTAAGGACCTCGCCTTTTGTTTTGTCCGTCGCCTAGTTTGTCCCATAAATCGCTAATCGTATCTAGATCGTCATCTATTGTGGCTTTACCTTGTAATCCAGATTCGTCACCTTCTCCAAGTTCATCTAGCGACTCTAATTCAGCATCCGCATCCTCCATATCTTGGTCTCCTTCTTCCTTTTCTGGTTCTGTTTCTTCCACAGACCAATTGCGTCGTTTAGACATCAAATTTGATGCAGAGGTAGATTCAGAAAGTAAATCATCTACATCAACTGGGTCTCCACCGGAAATTGATTTCTCGACTTCTTTCCATTCCTGACGTAATTTACGTACAATCGGCGAGCCTCGTTTCAATCGGCGAGATTTTGCCCATGAACGAAGAGTTCTATCAGTTACTATCAAAATTAATGCAAGAATGTTAGCAACAACGTATCCTTCAATCCGAATTGGAGTGTAAAGCTCCATCTCTGTTCTAAGATCGATCTCAACTATGTCTGAAGGAACAGGGTATATCTGGCCATCTTGTTTTATTGTTATCAAAAATGAAGAGGGGCCGGGTAACAAAGCATATGTTTCTGTTGATGATACATTTGAGATTCCAGAATAAACTTCGATGATGGTTCCATCAGATAACTGTAATTCAATAGTAACCTCTGAAGATACCATTCCTTCTACCTCATTAATTTCATAAAATACATGAAATGGGATTTCTTTTCCTAGAATATCAGGGCCATCAAATCGATATTCAGTTACAATATCACTATTTGGAGAAATAAGATGCTGGTCGGCTGCTGATGTCAGTGCTCCTGTCCAAATTATGTTCAGGAGAACAAAAGTAACGATTGTAGTAATCGCGGACTTTCGTGAATTATCATCTGTCACTTAGATGCCCCCTCTAGCAGTCTATCAATGACCTCTTGCATGAATATTAGTTTTCGTAATTTTCTTTCCGGATCTGTTGCTCCAGACCATTGGCCAACAATATCACTACGATATCCTAACAGTGAAATTTGTGAAATTGGTACCCCTAAGAAACCAATCAAACATATTGTACGGTCGCCATCAGTAAATCCTCCAGGATTGAGCATTCCTTCTATTCTATCTGGAGTCTGGTGAGTCAAAATCAATCTAGGAGGTGCTTTCATCTCTGAAATCTCTTTGACTAATTTCGCCCAATCTTCCTCATTATCTCCATGAGCATGTAAAATATGCATAATTTTTCGTTCCGCTGCTTGGGAAATATATGGATGGCCGTCAGCATCGGTAACTAATGCCAACGTCTTTGACCATATTTTTTCTCTAATCTCTTTCTCAAATTTCTGAATAATTCCTATTGAACCATCTGCAAAAATAAATCGATGATCGGAGTTCAAGGCAGATAATATCTCATCAGAATTGACCGCTGCACCAACAGCAGCAATTGGACCGTTTAGTAATCTCTCTTGGAGAGATGTAATGCTGTTTTCTCTCTCTTCTTCTGTCCAATCTGGAACCTTTGATGATAGTGAGTTAACATTCTGTAAGAGCATCATTGCACTTTCTCTATCGGATTCTAAGGGCCACGAAAATTGGGCTCGTACTCTATCTTGGACCCTCATCCCAATGGAACGAACTTCATGAGGGCTCATGTTCCCTACAGACCGGTCGCGTTGAAGAACCCCCGTGTTACTTCATGCCTGAGAATCATGCCCATGCCGTTGCGTCCTCCTCTCATAGAAGATGCTAAAGTGCTTGCACGCTATCCGTTTTTACCTCAATCAGCTGAAAATACTCGAACCATATTATCTGATAACGGAATTAGCATGGAGGATCTACTTTCAGCCGCGTGGTTATCTGATATCCGACGGAAAGGGGATATGCGGGTGAAGGAATCTGTCCTACATGATGATGGAATTGAACAACGATCTGGAGACCTTAGTACAGAACTTGGAAGAATGTCAGAGAGTCTCTCGTTCCTTTACGCAATGATGGTTGCATGTGCCACATTTGACGAAAGAGTTACTGCAAGATGGGCAGAGGGAGAATCTACTCGTGCAGATAAATTACTTGGAAGCGAAGTTCAGATTTTTGAAAAAATTGCTACTACTTATTTGTCCAATATTCAAAGTGATATCAAAAATGGAGAGACAATCTATTCAATTCCATTGACTGATTTTATTGAACTTAGTCCCAGAATTAGTGGGGACTATTGGAGGCTTCCAAACCGGCCAATGAGTGATGGATGGGTAGAAATGGGGCCTTCAAATAGTGAAAATAGTCAACAAAGATTGGCCAGACTAATCAAAGAAAGGATTCGTGAAGACTTGAGAAAACGTTGCGATGAAAGAATGGAAAAAATCAATGAGGAGTTTGCTGAAAGATTGAGTGAACCTGTTGGAGCTGTGTTAACTATTCTACAATCAAGATCTACATTAGATTTTGAAGCAGGAGAAGCAACAAGATCGGATTGGCCTCCTTGTATGGAAATTGCAATTAAAGAATTATCAATGGGAGAAAATGTAAACCATTCTGGTCGTGTATTTCTTGCTGCGATTAGTGCAGCACTTGGCATCGAACAAGAACAGTGTGCTTCATTCTTTCAAGGTGCACCTGATTACAATCCTGAAACTACCAGGTATCAAATCGGGCATGTGTATGACAGAGAATATACCCCGGCTGGTTGTAGTCGATTAAAAATGGATGGAAGATGTCCGGTTTCACCAGGAGATGACCCCATTTGTGATAAGCCGAAAATGAACCATCCTTTGTCATACGTTTGGTGGAAACAAAGAGATAGATCTCAGGCTGAAGAATCAAGAGAATCAATCGAAGAAACTCCGGAGTCGGCCAACCCTTGATAGGGATGTACTTCTTACTGAGGACCGAAGAAGATGACCCGGACCCTCGTGCTGACCATTGATCGAGATAATGATCTCGGAATCAAAGCAGGACTCAGAGGGCCAGTAATTGGCAGGAAATCTACTCTCAGTGCAGCATTAAGACTTGGACTTGCAGATCCAGAAGAGAGTGATACAAATGCAATTCTCGGAGCACTTCACCACCATGACAGAATTTTAGATTCTGGTGAGCCTAATGATGCTGTCGAAGTTGCAATTCTTACAGGTGATGAGAGAGTTGGTGCTCGCTCAGATAGGGCAATTGCAAAACAGCTTGAAGAAGTAATTTCAGAATTTCAACCAGATTGTGCAATCTTGGTTACCGACGGAGCGGAAGATGAAGCTGTAATGCCAATCATTCAGAGTAGAGTTCGAATTGATTATGTTGAGAAGATTATTGTAAGGCAAAGTAAGGGTATTGAAGGTACATTTTACTATATCATGAAGGCCATCGAAGATCCTAAATGGAGGGCAAGACTTCTTGTTCCATTATCAGTGTTCATGATGATAATTGGTTTAGGAATGATCTTGCCGGGAGGAGGAGTTCTCATTGGTGCAATGCCTCTTATCGTCGGAATTTGGTTACTAGCAAAGGGTCTTGGAGCCGAAAATCAATTTGAGCGTTTGATGCTTGATATGAGAGACAGTGCAATGGGGGGAATTGTTTCATCGCTTCTTTGGGCTTTTGCTTCATTCTCTAGTCTACTAGCCATTTTGGAATCCTATCGTACAATTGTACAAGCAGATTCAGGTCTGTCTACCGTCCAAATAGCAATCGAAGCAATGGATAGTGGGTTACAATGGATAATCCTTGCCTCTCTTGCTGTAGCAATGTCAATGGTAGTTCTGAGATGGAGAAGAGGTACTCTAACAGGACGTGTTTTCCAAATCATGGCTGGAGGAGCAGTCATTTACGCTTTCGCTGAGGCAGGGCTGGACGTTGCTAGACAAATTACAGGTGGAGTAACATACGAATTAGATCCGGGAGTGATCTACAACGATTGGGGATTAGCCGTAGTTGCAATAGTTGTTTATTGGATGGTAAGAACCGGTGTGAAATCTTGGTCAACAAGACAAGAAACCCAAGGACGATTTTGGGGAGTTTGATTACGACTCAAAATATAACTCGTACATACAATTAGGACACGTAACGCGAATTGGACGTATGGAAGGTATTCCGAGTGGGGACCTGCACTGTGAACAAACTATTGCTTGGTCCACTTGTGATTGGCGAGCACGTCCTGATTCACTAGGGTCGTATTCCATACGAAAACGGTGAGCATTTTGCAATGCTTCAGGTCTATCTACCGTACTTTGAGTAGGTTCTAAATCATAATCCACAGATTTACTTCTCGCAAAAGAAGGATCGGAAATCGGATCGAGTTTAGGTTCTGGGGATTCTCCTTTGGCACTAGCCATTATTTGCATTAATTCCTCTTCAGATACACCGTATTCAACAGTAATTCTATCTATTTCTAACATTTGTTCGTACCCGTCCATTGAAATTAAGCTGGAAATGACCGAGGTTGGAATGTCTGCCATAAATCCGGAGTAGAGAACTATCTCTTGAGATTTGAGTATGGTCGTTTACCAATATTCACAAAGGAGGATGTTTTGGAGCGATTCATGAGCGAAACTGCTGGTTCACTTTACATGTTGAACACGTGTCCATTTACATGGAAGGTTCGGGCACTTCTTGATCACCTAGATCTTCCCCATGAAAGAGTAAAAGTCAATCCTTTAAAAATCAAAAAAAGCGTATCATTTGCAGGTGACTGGGGTAAAACACCAGTTTGGAAAATGTCTGACGGAGAAGTTGTTGTAGATTCCACTCCTATTATGAAAAGAATAGACGAAGTTTACAACAATGGAAACCTATGGAAGATGGAAGACGAGGTTCGAAGAGATAAATGGATGGAATGGGCAGATACGAAAATGAAAGATGCAACTATTCCAATTCTCTACGGATCAATAGGCTCAGCATTATCTACAACCAGATCTGTCGCGAAACACGAACGATTTGGTTTCTTCACAGGAAGAATCTATGCTTGGCTAGGCTTTCCAATCATGTGGGGAATTATCGCTAAAAAAAGAACCAAGAAAACAGGAATGATGCCAGCTGAGTTATGGCATCATTTACTCGATGAATGGACTGAAGAGATTGGAGAGAACTCGTTTTTTGGTGGAAATACACCTCACATTGTCGACCTTGCTGTTTTCGGATATATGCAATCAATTGAGATGCATTCCAAAGCATTTCGTTTGATTGAAAGCCACTCTAAGGGCATGTCATGGTTTAAGCGAATGAGACATTCTTTAGTTGCTCAGTAACTACATCTCTTCAACATGTAAACCGAATGTAGTCAACATTGCAAGTAATCCTAGACAACAAGAAGAGTAGTAGTGTCCTTGACTAAAGAATACCATACCAGCTCCAGTTCGTAATAAGAGAGTACTCTTGGTACGCCATCCTGTAATTCCAAAGAAGATCGCAATTACTGATATTCCGATAAAGATCGTTCCTGCTATATCATAAACAGCAGCAGCAGTAGGATCGTACAGTTCTTTCCCTCTTTGTTCTTCACTAAGATCCATCCATCGAGTCAAACCATTTGATTTCTGTTCAATCAAGTCAAACTCCTCTGGGGATGCAAAATCTAAGTTAAGATGGGTGAATCCATATGGTTCAAAAAGTGCTCCAGGAGACAGTAATATTCGATGGGTCATTCCCTCATCCGGATTGGACATATTTACAACATACATAGACATCAATCCTGGATTAAGACCCTCTAATCGAAATCTTCCTTGGGAGTCAGTAATCGTAGATGGTCGTGTAATTCTTTGAATCCCATCTTCGTCAACAACTGGAGTGACAACTTCAATGGTGAAATTGACTCCAGGAGAATCGTCATGTAATGTAAGTACACCAGTAAGTATTGCAGAACCCGGAGCAGATGTACTCAATAAATTGGCAGTCTGAGTTTGACTGTAAATGAATCCTCGATCTGTTACCAATCCACCATCTCCTTCAATGAAATCGTAACCATTCACTGTACCTAAGATACTTGCCAATAAAATAAACAACAACGCTACATGCATCCTTGGATCTCGAGGCATCTGAGAAGGTAGAATCAGCGTTGCTCCAGTGGATGCAAATACAGGCTCTTCCTCTGGAATAGATGAAACTGTGATCTCCACAGGTTTGGGCTCTACTTCGTCTCCGTCCACAGACGGTTATTTGTGCCCCCCCTTATTCAGATTGCGAATTTTTGATGATTACAGAAACTCTTGATCCTAATGATTCTTGTAATCTAAACCAATCAATTGGATCAATCCATGCTATCATTCGAAGACCTTGTTCATTCACTTCCCGTTCTTGTACCATTGCCATTCTCCTAATTTGGGATTCTATGGCTGCCAGTGGCCTTGCATTAGTCATGGATGAATGGGTGATTTGCATTTCAATAGGAGGGCCGTGCAATCGAGTTAATATTTCTGATCTCAGAACGTCTATTCCATCTGAAGAAGAAGAAGATGTGACTACTGCATCTTCAACGCTAAATAATCGTAAAGCACTCTGTACTTCCTTGAGATGTTCTTCAGAACATGAATCTGATTTGGTTAGAACTACTTGGAGATCGTATGGTTCTAAATCGTGATCTGTTCGATCAAACAATTCACGTCTAGATGTCTCAAATTTTCTGATTAATTCAGGAATTGAGTCCGAGGCATCAAGTAAGAGTAATAGAAGATCACAGTCAATACTCTCTTGTAATGTAGCTGAAAATGCATCTAGAAGATCTGATGGGATTTCATCAATAAATCCTATTGTATCCACCAATAAAATTCGAGGGCTGAACTGCATTCTTCCTACAGTTGTTTCCAATGTTGAAAAGTATCTATCCTCTACCAAAACTGGTTTACCACAGAGAGCAGCAAACAAACTTGATTTGCCCGCATTAGTGTAACCGGCTAAACCTACAGTTTTTGCACCACTATCTTTTCTCTGCCTTTGCCTTTCCTTGATTGCCTTTCCATATCTTTTCTGACGATTTTTCAATGTCTTTAACTCTCGACTTAATGCAGAAAGAGCGATGTTCCAACCTGTCCTTCCTCCGGCTCCAAAACCAAGTCTTTCACCAGTTGTTTCACGATTTACTAACTCACGTAAAATATTTCTATCTGCATTCAGACGAGCAATTCTAACTTGATTTCTTGCCTCTACACTTGATGCGTGTTGAGTAAATAATTCCAATAATAATCTAACCCTATCCCATGTTTCACATTGAAGTAAATCAGTCAAATTTACCAATTGTCTTGGTGTTAAATTTGCATTTACAAGTATCAAATCAATGCCAAACCAAGGATGAGATTCGGGGGCCATTCTAAGTTCATCACGAATAGCCTCGAGGCGACCTCTACCAAAGTGTAATCGAGGATTAGAGCGTCCTTTTTGGGAAATAATCTCAACAGCATCAATATCCATTGTTTCAGCTAAACTGAGAAATTCAGAAGGATTTCCTTGTCTGGTTAGCATCAATGCCTTTCTTCCAGAATGTGATGTACGTAATTCTTCAGTTAGAACACCACCGGAGCCTGCTACTAACGGTACATTATCCCAATCTGGTTCTGTCATGATTCACCACAACCTGCTGCGTGCAAGATTTTTCGATCTAAACGTGATATGGGTACGCTGTCTGAACGAATCCCTCCTTTCATTACATCCACTTTCCATACTTGAAGATAAAAATCTCTGTGACTAAAAGCATGATGAATTTCACCAACTTTTTCTGGAGATTGTATCTTATGATCAATACACAATGTCTCAAGACCATTCGGATCTTCTGTAATTGGTACCCCCCATAATCCGCCGAGTTGAGAACCCTTACGTTGAGACAGTACTATACCCTCTGGCGAAGAAATAACCAATGCATGGCCCTTCACTTTAGTTGATGATCTACGTTTTGAGGCAGGATATTTGGTTGGATCTCCTGTAACCTTTGCCTTACAATTCTCTGAAAGAGGACAGGAATTACATTTAGGAGCACGTGGAGTACAAACAATGGCACCTAACTCCATTAATGCTTGATTCCAGTCACCGGGACGTATTTCATCTAGACTGATGTTTGCCCATTTCTGCACATCCTTCGGATTTGGATATTCTATTGCATTTAATCTAGAAAATATTCGTTTTATATTTCCATCTACCGCAGCAATTGGAATATCAAAAGAAATAGAGGCGATTGCTGCAGACGTATACGGGCCAATTCCAGGGAGTTTCTGTAATTCTTTGGGATTGGAGGGAATAATTGGAGGATCACGCGAACCAATAATCACAGACAATTTATGCAAATTTCTTGCCCTTGCATAATATCCACAACCTTGCCATAATAACATTACTTCTTCCAATTTGGAAATAGACATTTCATGTAATGTTGGAAATCGTTCGTATATTTTCTTCCAATAACCAAGTCCAACATCCATTTTCGTTTGTTGAAGAATGAATTCGGAAAGTAAGACAGGCCACGGTTCTGGGTTTTTCCTCCAAGGGAGATCTCTTGCATTATGATCATACCAATCAAGCAGAGGGCCTCTAGAGGGGTAAACTCGGCCCTCCATACTTACCAACAATGTCGGAGCATCCTTATGGGTTATCCATAAGTGAATACTAATGAAGTCCCACGAAGCGGTACTGAGTTGGGCAGGAAAACCTGACGAATTAGAGGTCCTAAAGGCCTCAATAGAGATTGATGATCCCGATTCGTTTGATATTATTATTCTGAATGATAAGATGGAAATACGTGTTTATTCAACTTCTCTCAGAAGTTTAAGAAGTACAGTAGATGACATTTTAGCATGTCTTGCGGCTGCTGAATCTGCACTAAATCAAGTGAAATAAATGAAATAAATTAATCGGAATCATTCAAACATGAAATAGGGCTCGCAGGCATGGTGACAGACACTGATTCCACCGTGACGGACTCTTTGGAGTCCGGGGACCTCTCGACTACAGCCGAAAAGGTTCGACTGCCGCACGACCAGAGTGGCATGCTATGGTTTGAAGATCAGCCTACGGCTCTTTTCTTAGAAAGTATAGATCGTTGGACTCGTACGTTACTAGAAGATGATGGATTCATTCCTGTAGGTGCTTCTAAACTCACAGTAAGAGCTCGGGTTGTTGCTAAAGAGGCAGGGACATTGTGTGGAGTTCATGTCGTTAATCGTCTTCTTGATGTTTATCTCCCCCATATCAACAGAGCATGGCAGGCCAGAGAAGGCAGTCATTTTCAATCCGGTGATGTAATTCTAATACTCGATGGAACGCCTAGAGATATCCTATCAGTTGAACGAATTATCTTAAATTTCTTAGGACGGCTTTCTGGAATATCCACACTTACAGAAAAATGGACAAAGGGGCTAAGTGGAATGAAAGTAGCATCCACTCGAAAGACATCATGGGGACTTCTAGACAAGTGGGCTGTCCATGTAGGAGGAGGATTGACGCATCGCCTTCGAAAAGGAGATGCCGTAATGATCAAAGAAAACGATCAAATCGCACTGAGGGAAGGAGATGAAATTCGATCCAAAGAGACAATGAAAAGATGGATAGAGACTACCGATTTCAAGTGGCATGGGTCCTTTACAGTAATCGAAGTCGATTCTATATCATTGGCGTTAACTGTGGCGAAATCATGGTGTAATCGTATGATGGAAACAGATGAGAATAGACCTCTTGTAATCATGTTAGACAACATGGGACCTGTAAAAACCAAAGAAGCTGTAATGGATCTAAAAAGTCATGGATACAATGAATGGATATACACAGAAGCAAGTGGAAATGTAAAATTCGAAGATATTGATGAATGGAAAGTAACTGATGTGGATGTGATTTCAACTAGCAAACTTAACATGGGAGTATCTTCAATTGATATGAGTATGTTATTGGATGACGAAGGCATTAGAGAGATTGTATCATAATAATCAAAACAATGAGGAGAAAATATGGGCGATATCCCAGAATCACATCCTCGAAGGGAGTCGTTATTGTCTAGACAAAAGCTAGTCGATGCTGCTTCAAAAGGAATGTTGGCAGAATCGGCATTAATTGCACATGGAAGAGGTGAAGCCTTTGATTATCTATTGGGAGAGAAAACCTGTGATTCTGCTAGATTAGCGATTACAGAAACAGCATATAGATTACTTAATTCTGAAAAATGTGTTATCTCAGTCAATGGAAATACA
>Ga0160423_10000286_pt1 | contig 40042 bp, 28 predicted proteins | sample CRUFie14St8metaG_FD_108191 | JGI IMG/M metagenome (GOLD analysis project Ga0160423, IMG submission 108191) | Marine microbial communities from the Costa Rica Dome - CRUD Field 142mm St8 metaG | ecosystem: Environmental > Aquatic > Marine > Oceanic > Photic zone | place: Costa Rica: the Eastern...
CAGAAATACCAACACCCCGCCCTGTTGCCCGCCTCCCCCTGGCTCGGCCGCATCGCCCCCAAGACGCCGGCCATCAATGCGTCTTGGGATAATCAAAAGAAAATGATCCATACCACTTGGCGCTCAGTGGACCGGGAAGATGTGCGCTGGTGGCATTTCCAGATCAAAGCCAACGGCCGCTGGATTTCGAAGCTAATGCCCGGCGCTCAAAAGATGGCGCTGTTGCGGGTGACCGATCAATTCCCCGAAACGATCGCCGTCACCGCCATTAACGCCGCCGGCATCGCCAGTACGCCGGCCACGCTATTGAAGCGTTAGAACAACGGCAGCGGCTTGCCGTCACAGATCGGCAGCGGACGGTTGTCGCGGTCATGAATCATCGTGGTACAGGGGTCGATACCCATCGCGTGGAAAATGGTGGCGTGCAAATCCGGCGGACCACAAGCCTGCTCCGCCGGTTCGTAGCCGGTGGCGTTGGAGGCGCCATACACCTGTCCGCCCTGAATCCCGCCGCCGGCAAACACCACGGAGTATGCCCCGGGAAAATGATCGCGCCCAGCGGCGCCGTTAATCTTGGGCGTGCGACCAAAATCGGTGAGCATCACGACCAAGGTGTCGTCCAGACGTCCGCGCACGTGCAGATCCTCGACCAACGCCGAGGCGGCCTGATCAAAGGGCGGCAGCATGTCGTTTTTCAGTCGGTTAAAATTATTGGCATGCGTGTCAAAGTGAGATCCTTTGGATCCATTCAAATCGCCGGCCGCACAATATACGGTTGCCACAGGTACCCCGGCCTCCGTGAGGCGGCGCGCGGTCAAAGTGCTTTGGCCGCAAATATGCATACCGTATTTCTCGCGCACGGCGCGCGGTTCTTTCTCTAGATCGAATGATTCATGCACCGAGGGATTAAGCAACATATCCATCGCCTGCTCATGCGTGCGGCGCATCGGAGCGGTCTCCTGCGCCAAAGCCGGACTTTTGGTCTTACTGAAACCATTAATCAACCCTCGCCGACCGTTCAAGCGTTGGCGGTTTACGCCTTCCGGAAAATCCAAATTGATCCGGCCGGATGTAGGCGATTTGCCCTGATATATTTTTAGCCCTTCACTGGGCGGCCGAAACACAGCCGGATCCTTGGCCATGCCGAGGAAGCCCGCGTCCTGACCATTGGCGACGCCGCCATCGTACAGGGTGTACGGCAACGCCACGGCGCCTGGTAGATGATTTGCCGGCGCGCCTTTGGCGTCCCAGATCATCGAGCCAATGCTCGGCCAATCCGCACGAGTGGCAGTCCAATTGCCAGTCAGGTTTTGCGGTTGATGCCCAGTGAGATTCCAGTAAGCCCCAGAACGATGACTCGGCGCATTGTGATGAGCGCTGCGCACGACGGCCCAGTGTTTCATGGTCCGCGCAAACCCAGGCAGATGTTCGCCAACCCGAATACCGGGCACGGTGGTGGGAATTTCGTTGAATGTGCCGCGAATATTCGAGGGCGCGTTGGGTTTTAAATCAAACGTATCGAGATGACTGATGCCGCCCCAGCAAAAGAGCACAATACAATTCTTGGCACGGCCGAAACCGTGAGTACCTTCGTGCGCCCCGGCCCGCAAAGCCAATACCTGCGGCAAGGTCAACCCGCCGAGTCCGAGTTTTAAAAAATCGCGCCGCTGCATTGCTCCTCCTACTATAAAGCACCTTGGAAGGGTTGTAAGCCGAATTTTGTCTACACCGCACGCGGTGGAGAGAATCATTTATCTGTTGCAACCCTACCCGGAGCCGAGATCGTTTCCGATCGCGGGACGGACCGTCCCTGGCCCCCTATTTGGCCTTGCACCCGATGGGGTTTACCGTGCCGCCTTGCTTGCGCGTGGCGCGGTGGGCTCTTACCCCACCTTTTCACCCTTGCTCCAGCGAACCGGGGCGGTTTGTTTTCTGTGGCACTGTCCGTCGACGGTTCCTTCCGAAACCGCCGCCTACGTGTATCCCCGGCGGAACCGAGGTTACGCAGCATCGCGTCCTGTGGTGTTCGGACTTTCCTCTCCCGTCATAAAAACGAAAGCGATTCTCCACCCTTCCAAGGTGGTGTTAGCTTGAAGGATTTAGGGGGATTTTTGAAGACAGAAATTCAGGAAGGGATTCGGCTTCCCTTAATCTGATTCCATGACCATATCGCGTGTGTAATAGACGATGCGGCCGCAGTTCGGGCAATAATTGATCTTGGAACCGGTCTTAATCACGATCACCTCGGCTTCCGGGAGCTTCATGTGACAACCTCCACAGGCGCCGTGGGTGATGCCAACCACGATGTTCGTTCCTTTGCGCGCGCGCAGGCGGTCATATTGCTTAAGCACGCCCGCCTCCACCTTACCGGCGGATTCAGCGCGTTGACTGGTAAACTCTTCCAGTTTGGCCTTGAGATTCGTTTCACGTTCGTCGATCTCACCCAACGCCTTGACCTTTGCGGCATTGGCTTCATCCAATTCCGCTTTGGCGGCTTGGCTCACCTCGGCGTGGGAATCAATCTCCTCCAGCACCTCGATTTCAGTAGTCTCCAAATCTGAAATAGTTTCCTTGCAGGTTTCCTGCTGGCGACCCAGTGCCTTGTATTGCTCGTTGTCCTTGGTATCCATCTGCTGCCGGGCATAGGTACGTATTTTTTCCTGCTCGGCTTGGACCTCCACTTCTAGGGCGTTTTTACGGGCCTCTAATTCCTTTGCTTTTAGCTGGGCCGCTTCATGGCCAGACTCCGCATCAGCCGAGCGGCTGTTCACCTCCACTCGTTCGTGCTCCAAGCCCGCAATCTCTTGCTCGGCGCGGGCGATGGAGCGGTCCCGTTCCTGCAGGACCCGCAGTTTCTCAATATCCTCGTGCATGGGGTGCGGCCAACCTAGGCTTCCAAGTGAACCAAGTCAACGCCACGTCATTGGGAATAAATTTTTGCTGGTTTTCAAGGTCTCACACGGCAGGGTCTCCCCTTTCCCGGCATGCAGGAGCAAATTGTCATCCTTGATTTTGGCTCGCAATACACCCAGGTGATTGCGCGCCGTATCCGTGAGTGCAAAGTATACTCGACAATCCTACCCTACAATACGCCCGCGGAAGAGATCGCCGCCTTGGCGCCCAAGGGCATCATTCTCTCCGGCGGCCCCATGAGCGTCTACAGCCGCAAGGCACCACTGCCGGATAAGGCGGTATTCGATCTCGACGTGCCGGTGCTGGGTATTTGCTTTGGCCTGCAGGTGATGGCAAAATTCCTCGGAGGCAAAGTTGAACGCGGTCTCAAGCGCGAGTACGGCAAAGGCACACTCAAGGTTAAAGACGTCCGCTGCGCGCTCTTTGGTAAATTGCCTAAAAGCTTACAGGTGTGGAATTCCCACGGTGATAAACTAACGAAACTGCCCGAAGGTTTCAAGACCGTAGCGGTCACGGAAAATTCCCCGTGCGCCGCGGTGGAAAACCGGAAGCGCAAGTTTTTCGGACTGCAATTTCACCCCGAAGTAGTGCACACACCCAAAGGCAAAACCATACTCGACAATTTCGTCCAAAAGATTTGTGGCTGCGGCCGCAAGTGGACGATGCGCAGCTACATTGACCAGTCCGTGGAAGACATCCGCGCGCAGGTCGGCAAGGAACACGTCATCCTCGGCCTGTCCGGCGGTGTGGATTCCAGCGTGGCCGCCGCGCTCATCCAGAAGGCCATTGGCAAACAACTCACCTGTATCTTCGTAAACAACGGCGTCCTCCGTGCCAACGAAGCCGAAGCGGTGCAGACGCTGTTCAAAAACAACTTTAAATGCAACTTCCTCTACGAGGATACCGCCAAGTTGTTCCTCAAAAAACTGAAGGGCGTCACGGACCCTGAAACCAAGCGCAAGATCATCGGAAACACCTTCATTGATGTATTTCAAAAAGCCACCCGCAAGGTCGGCAAAGCCAAATTTCTCGCGCAAGGCACATTGTATCCGGATGTCATCGAGTCGGTGCCCATCGACGGAAACCCGGCCGCTTTGATTAAGAGCCACCACAATGTCGGCGGCCTGCCCAAGGACATGAAGTTCAAACTCGTCGAACCGCTGCGCTGCCTGTTCAAGGACGAAGTCCGCACACTGGGAACGGCTTTGGGCCTACCCAAGGAAGTCGTCTGGCGCCAACCATTCCCCGGCCCCGGTCTAGCCGTCCGCCTGTTGGGCGACCTAACCGAAAGCCGTTTAGAAATTCTCCGTAACGCGGACCGCATCGTGGTGGAGTCTATGAAAGACAGCGGTTGGTACTATAAAGTCTGGCAAAGTTTTGCCGTGTTACTCCCAGTAAAGAGCGTAGGCGTCATGGGCGATGAACGTACCTACGAGTACACCATTGCCGTGCGCATTGTGGAGAGTAAGGATGGGATGACGGCCGACTGGGTCAAGCTGCCTCCCGACCTACTGGAAACCATCTCCAGCCGCATCATCAACGAAGTCGATGGCGTCAACCGCGTGGTCTACGACATTACCAGCAAACCCCCCGGCACGATCGAGTGGGAGTAGCCTCTTAGCCTTTTCAAGCTTGTTACAAACGCTTCTGCGGCTCAGAAGCAGATTGGTCCAAACTTGCATCGGGGACTTTGGGTTCAGCGGAGGGCTCGGGTTTTTTCTTAGGTTTCTTAGCCGTCTCGATGATGCCATTGGAAAATTCTAGGACGTGGCCCTGGTGGATGAGCCAGTGGAGGTCAGAGGTGAGTTGCTTCTGTTCCTCGGTTTGTTCCGGGGCCGGGGCGGGTTCCTCGCTTTCCTTCGGCTCCACATGCTCCATGCCGCCAAGGTGTTCCAGGATCTGGCGGCGTGTGCATTCTTCGGTGCCGTCGATGAACTGCATGATCTTCTTCACACCTTCACTGACCGGCTCGGTTTCAACATCAAGGAAATTGGGACGCGCCACCGAAACGTGCGTTACCTTTTTGTCCTTCTTGAAAAACTGCAGTCCCATTCGGGAAAACTGTTTACTCAAGTGCGTGGAAAGCTCCATCGGGAAATGCTTCTGCTTGCGCCATTGATCCTTAAGAAATTCGGCGAGCGTGCGCGGATTGGCCATAGTCTTTGCGTTTTCGCCGGAGACCTCGCACACCTCCACCTCTTCCACGGCATCCTTTAGGTGTTGTTCCCGAAAATGCGCCTCCACCTCATCGCGTTTGGCAAAGGCCTGCTCAGCCTCGGCCTTGCGGGTGACATATTCAGTCTTCCACTTGGCCTGTTCCAGCCACGCGTTAATGGCCTCCTCCTCCTTCACGATACGGATGCGGCTTTTGAATTTCTCAAACGGCATCCGCGCCAGGCGCTCGGCATGGAAGGACACTAACCGGTTCTGGTAATCGTGATGATTCGGCGCACCGAGGTATTCATCGGTCACACCGCACTGGGCCACGAAGGTGAAGTTGCCCTTGGGCCCTTCGGTCTCTGTCTTGCGCGTTTCGTAAAATTCATCGAAGTGCTCGCCCAAGGTGTGCCGCACTGCCTGATCCTCGTTGAGCCACGCAGTGCCATCGAGCTTGCAGGCGAACAGGCGCTGGGTCACTTCGCCGCCTGGCTTTTTCTGCACGCGCAACCGGATGGTGTAACGCGCCGGGCGCTCAAGCACGAGCAGCGCAATTTGAAAGAGCGGATAGGAACGGCCGGTGAGCTTGATCTCCTTGGCGATGGATTCCACGCCATCGGCGTCCGGCACAAAATCCACCTTCAGATCCAACTGCGGCGCCTGTTGGCGTTTAAATTTTCTACCACGCGAATCGCGGCCCCGCTTGTCACGCGGCCCCCGGCGATCGTCATCACGTGTTCCGCTTTGATCGCGCCCGCCTTTACCATGTGCCCGTCGATCACCGCGAGGTCGCCGGTCATCCCGGCCTCGACCACGGTCATCCCGATCGCGTCGCGGGCCCTTGCGACCGCCACCGCGTTGTGGCCGGTCTTCGCCTGAGTGATTGGCATACTTGTTCTTCCCCACATCGTCCTGCGCCCAGTCGGGCAGGAACTGCAGGTCCAACGACAATTCGTTGTCGGGTTGATCACTCATAGACAGCACTTGGATTGCAAGTGGGGTTCGAGTAATTTGCGTTTTTTACGATGGGAAAGCAAGCGTGCGCTGTCGTATTTTTGTCTGTTAACAACCGGCACACTTCATCCGCTTGCACCCAATGCGTGCCCTCGGCTAAGTTGAGCCGTGCCCCAAAACGAGTTTGTACACCTGCATGTCCACAGCGAGTTTTCTATGCTCGATGGCGCCTGCCGTCTGGACAAGCTGGTCAACCGAGCGGTGGAGCTGAACTTCCCCTCGCTGGCCATCACCGATCATGGCGTGATGCATGGCGCGGTGGATTTTTACCAGCAGGCCAAGCGTAAGGATCTCAAGCCGATCATCGGCTGCGAAATGTACATCGCGCCCGGAAGCCGGTTTGACCGCAAGGCCAACAGCCGGACGGGCAAGGACGGCTACAACCATCTCCTGTTGCTGGCCGAAAATGAAATCGGCTACCAAAACCTCGTGCGCCTTACCACGGCCGCGCATCTCGAGGGATTTTATTACAAGCCCCGAATCGATAAGGAACTGCTAGAGGCGCATCACGAGGGCATCATCGCCTTCAGCGGCTGTCTGGCCAGCGAGATCCCTCAGGCGATCATGCGAGATGATCCCGATAAGGCCCGCGCCGCAATCGACTGGTTTAAGCAGCTCTTCGGTAAGGAACGATTTTTTCTCGAGTTGCAGAACCATGGCCTTAACGAACAAGCCAAGGTAAACGCCCAACTCATTCCGTGGGCCAAAGAATTTGACCTCAATCTCGTCGCCACCAACGATGTGCATTATATCGAGCGCGATCATTCCCATGCGCACGACGCGCTGATCTGTATTGGCACCCAAACCCACCTCAGCGATCCGAATCGCATGAATTATGCGCCGGAACAATTTTACCTGCGCAGCGCCGATGAAATGGCTGCGCTATTTTCCGAAGTCCCCGAAGCCGTGCGCAATACCATGGCTGTGGCCGAGCAATGCAACGTGGAGATCGAGCTGGGTAAACTGCATTATCCAGTGTTTGAACCACCTGAAGGTTTCACCGGCGAAGGGTATTTGCGGCATCTGATGACTGACGGTCTTGAGAAACGCTACGGCATCAAGGCGAAGGACAAGGGTGGCGCATACGAGATTCGTTCCATCCGCGATGCTTCCACCCTGCCCACGCTGCAGGCCACCGACGATACGGACAAGACCGACCCCAAAGACCCCGCAGTAGCCGCCGCGCTGCAGGATGTGCTCGATCGCATTGAGGTGGAGATGGGCGTGATCAAGAAGACCGGCTTCGTCGATTACTTCCTGATTGTTGGCGACTTTGTCCAGCACGGCCGCAAACAGGGCATTGCCTGTGTGGCCCGTGGTTCGGCGGCCGGTTCGCTGGTCACCTATCTGCTGGAAATTTCCAATGTCGACCCGCTGCGCTACGGTCTGCTGTTCGAACGTTTTCTAAATCCCGAACGCGTTAACCCTCCCGACATCGACATCGATTTTGCCGATGACCAACGTCAGACGGTCATCGAATATTGTCGGGAAAAATATGGGCGCGATTGCGTTGCCCAGACCATCACCTTCGGTACGATGGGCTCGAAGTCCGTCATCCGCGATGTCGGCCGCGTCATGGGCCTCAGCTACGGTGAGGTGGATCGACTGGCCAAGATGATCCCGGATGAACTGAAGATCACGCTGGAAAAATCGCTCGAACAATCCACCGAACTCAAACAGGCCTACAATAACGAGGAAGTCACACGCGAGCTGATTGATACCGCGTTTGTGCTGGAGGATCTCACACGCAATTCCTCCATCCACGCCGCGGCAGTGGTGATCGGCGCCGAGCCGTTGGTTAACGTGCTCCCGCTCAAGGCGGACGCCGACGGCATCATCACCACCCAGTACCCCATGAACCCCGTGGGCGATCTGGGCTTGTTGAAGATGGATTTTCTCGGCTTGAAAACGCTGACGGTCATCCGCAACTCCTGCGAGATGATCCAGGCCACCAAAGGCGAGACCATCGATGTGGATCTTCTCCCACTCGATGATCAGAAGACTTACGATCTGCTCAACGAAGGCCGCACCGTCGGGGTGTTCCAGCTGGAATCCGGCGGCATGCGCAATCTGTGCCGCGAATTCCAACTCGCTTCCGTGGAGCACATCACCGCGCTGGTAGCGCTCTATCGGCCCGGCCCGATGGATCTCATCCCGGATTTTATTAAGCGCCGCCACGGCAAGGTGGAAATCAAATACGAGCATCCGTTACTCGAAGAGATTTCCGAAGAAACCTACGGCATTCTCATTTATCAAGAGCAGGTAATGCAGGCCACGCAGTTGCTGGCTGGTTACTCGCTCGGTAGTGCGGATTTGCTACGGCGCGCCATGGGCAAAAAGAAGCTCGAGGAAATGGCCAAGCAGCGGAAGAGCTTTGTGGCCGGCTGCAAAGAAACCAACAGCATCCCCGAGGCTCAGGCCAACAAGATTTTCGATTTGCTGGAGAAATTCGCTGGCTATGGATTCAACAAATCCCACGCCGCCGCCTATGCCGTGGTGGCCTATCAAACGGCCTATCTCAAGGCACATTATCCGGTAGAATTTCTTTCCGCCTTGTGTACCAACGACATGGGCGACACCAGCAAGCTCACCGTCTTGGTCAACGAAGCCAAAGCGATGGGCATCGACGTCCTGCCGCCGGATATCAACGAATCGCAAGTGCAATTTGCCCCCGCGCGAGACGGCACCGTGATCCGCTACGGTCTCGCCGCCATCAAGGGCGTAGGCGAAGCCGCAGTGGAAGCCATGCTCGCCGCGCGCGAAGATAGCGGCGCGTTCAGTTCCCTGCCTGATCTCTGCAATCGTGTCGATCTCCGTGCAGTCAACCGCAAGGTACTCGAAGCCCTAATCAAGGCCGGGGCCTGCGACAGCTTTGGCCAAAGCCGCGCCAGCCTAAACGCACAGATTGACCGTTCCCTTACTCGTGCCGCCAGTGCGGCTGCGGACCGCGCACGCGGTCAAGAAACGCTGTTTGGCATGCTAGAAACCAATGATCCTGAGGAAGAGGAAATTCCCGCCGGCCTGCGTAACCTGCCCGAGTGGCCCGATGCCGAAAAGCTCGCCTACGAAAAGGAGCTGCTCGGGTTTTACGTCAGCGGCCATCCGCTCGAGCCCTTCCTCGGCCTTGTCGACAGCTACTGCACCCATCAGGTGGGCGAACTCAAGGAACTACCCGGCCGCACCATCGTGCGCGTGGCTGGTCTGGTCAGCGAAGTGCGCCGGGGTATCTCCCGAAAGACCGATAAACCCTACTGTATTGCCACGGTCGAAGATCTGGAAACGGAATTTGGAGTGCTTTGCGTAAACGAGAACTACGACAAATTCAATCACCTCATCGATATCAACAAACCATTGATGTTCATCGGAGAAGTTAACAACACCGAAGACGTTCCCAAGATTTTTCCGCAGGAAATCTTCCCTATCGACGAGGCCCCCAAACGTTTCACCAAACAGGTGCATCTACGCCTCAAGGTCGAGTCCATGCAACCAGCCTCCATGGACGGCGTACGCGAATTAGCCGAGGCCCATCCTGGATCCATCCCGCTTCTCCTGTGCCTGCGCCAACCCAGCGGTGAATCCGTATTTGTGGAGGCCAACGATAATTTTAACGTCGCCCCTAGCCGTGATTTCCAATCTGCCGCCAACGAACGTTTCGGTGCCGACACCTACTACGCCAAGGTCGACATGGCGCTCCCCGAACCCAAACGCCGCTTCAAGCGCCGCGAATCCAACGGCGACGGAGAATAAAAAAGACGGCCCGAAGGCCGCCTTGAATTGGGATATTCGAAAACCTTACTCATCCTCTCTCTCACCAATGGTGACCGGCTTGTAGCCGCCAATTGATTTGAAATAGAGCAAAATCAACAGGTAGATCACCGCCATTGCCCCCGGGATAAACGAATCCGCCTTGAGCGTACGTTTATCTCCCTCGATGCTCGCTTTATGGACTTTCACTTCGGCATCCGTTAGCGCCTTATAACCATCCTCAAGATTGGTGCTACCACCTTCTTTGATTAGGTCCGCTTCCTTAAGTTTTTCATATATGGCAGTGTCAGATTCGAACTTCTTATTTGCCTCCTCAACTTCCTTATCGGTTTTACCCTCTAACTCTTTTTCCGTTGGTTTTTCCGGGGCTTTTCCATCTTTCAAAATGGCTCTTGCCGTATTGAGTTTCGCTGTGACTTCTCCAAATTTAGACCCATCAATGCCGTTCGCATCTCCAAAGAAGAGGAATGAACTGGTACTTTCGGATTTATACTCTTCATAAACAGCCGCATCACTTGCCTTTAGGGCTTCGCCAGAAAATCTATCCTTGGCATAACCAAGACCGGGCGAACCAATCAATCCAGCCGACAACATACCTATACCACCCATGATGCTAATCGCGATGGCACCCGTTCGTGGATATCGGTCAGATGCAACCGCCAACATAGTCGGCCAGAAAAATGTCTTACCGATACCGTAAACAGCCAGAGCTATAATCGCTCCCGCAAAGGTTTCTATTCCGCTAGCCAAGTTCAGGCCAATGCAGGCAGCAATTGCGCTGACTAAGAGAATTCCAACGGGAGAAAGACCGAGTTTATCTTCAATCCAGCTGGCACAAAAACGCAGGCCAAACATCATCATCGATGTGAAGACAAACAGTATCTTGCCTTGTTCAGATGTCAGAATATTGCCAGTAATGTTTTGGATCCATCCATCTGTTCCCAATTCCACTGCCCCCACCAAAGCGTGGGTGATGAACAAAACAAAGAGGAGAAACGCGCCAACGGCCCATTTCATAGTTACCCCCATGCCCAAGAGCAAAGCCCCGGCAATAATCAGTGTGCCAAGGTGCGGCAACTGCAGGGATATCTGCAAGAAGATCGCCACCAAGGAGCACATCATCAGCATCAACCATGATTGAGTTGGAACTTCAGTTTGCTGGCGCGTCATAATTCCCGCTACAACCACGAGTAACATACCCACGACCCATGAACTCGTTTTATCAAGGCCTAAGTTGGTGTTAAAGAACAACACCAGAAGATAAGCCACCACAAGAGCACCCAACACACCTACATCCCGGAACATTTCTCCAATTCCAAGGCCCTTTTCCGAGGCTTCTGATTTCGGATATTTCTGCCCGTAGAACATCCAACCATAAATTACAGTCGGAATCAGATAGAGGGCCAACTGATATTTCCAATGCCAATTCAGTTTATCGTCCAAGAACCACCCGCAAAGGCCACCTAGAACTAATCCAGCCGGCCAGCTGGCGTGAAGAATGTTCAGGTAATGAGTTCGCTTCTCCGGAAAGAGCGTGGCAACCAAGGGATTTGAAACCGCTTCCAACACACCGTTTGCAGCCGCAAAAATAAACATTCCCCAGAAAAGGAACCGATAGACGGCTTCTGCCCCCATTTCCGCTCCCGGCATAAAAGTCACCACTGCCGATAACACATGCAATACGAACGCAGCGAGCACTAGTTTGCCATAGCCTAGTGTATCAGTCAGAAATCCCCCGATGATAATACCGAAACAAAAACCAGTGAACCCTGCTCCACCAATTGCTCCCAATTGAGCTGCTGAAAACCCAAATTCAGATCCCCAGTTGTCGAAGATACCGCCACGTATTCCGAAGCCTACGCCTGCAGCAAGAATGGCCATAAAACCGGCCCACAATAATCGCATTCTGTTTGTTTCTTCACTCATGATATTAGCCCATTGGATGTGGGTAGACAGTAATTCGGTAATAGGGAACCTCCGCCAACCCTCCTTGGGACGCTGGCATTAATTTAATTCATGATGAATGTCAACGCTATTCGATACTTGGAAACGCCTCATCAAAGGGATTGTTTTACGTTTCTATAGGGAAAAGATCTAAAAAAATGTTGCAGTTAGGGTAGCCGAAACAGTTAAACTTCTACGTTTTGATTATGTACTTAATGGTCAATTATTTATGAAGACGATTTGCAGTGTACCAAGCCACACGATTAACGATGTTTGCACCGGCATAAGATCGCAGTTTATCGTTGAGGTTGAATTGATAAACTTTCTCCGCAGTCAACGGCAGCGTGAGACGAGCCACCTTCCGGTCCTTGGACAGTTTCACTGAAGTGGGCACGATTTTCTTTTGCTGACTTTTGGGAGAGCCGTACTGGGGACGGTATTGGTACTCGTACTCCAACAGGTTATAATTGGCCGGATCGGCGCCGGTCTCGGCATCCACAGGCAACGTGAAGTGCACATCAAAACCGGTCTTGGTGAGACTGATATGATGAATGGCCATGGGCGTGGTGCTACCATCCCAGCGAACGCGCTCGAGGCCAAACTGCTTGCCGCCCACCGACCCCCAGCCGCGACCGGTTTGGCCGACCCAGAAACTGCCGTCAGGACCGAACACACCGCGAATGCAGCCGGTTTGCAGGGGCGAAATGAAGTTCACCACCATGCCTTGATATTCGCCGTCCACTTTCTCCAAATGAATGCGCATGAGGTTAGAACGGGTTTGGTCGCCCAAAATAATCTGACCGGCGAAGGGCCCGAACTTGCCCTGCGTGGTATCGAACACCGGTTCCCCGGGGGAATTGGCCAGCTCACCGTGCGGGATAAACACCGACGGCCGCGTGCGCAGTTTGCGGTATTCCTCGATGGAGATTTTGTTCAGGTCTTTGCCAATGTATTTCGGGTGATCATAGTACGAGGAAGGATGACCATGGAACCGGTCTTTCACCACGTGATGCAGAGTGGAGGTCTCATTCCAGTCGCCCTGATTATCCGTGTAAAAGATGTCGTCCTGCGCATTGATACCAATGCCCGCAGGCGATCGCATGCCCATGGAGTATGGCACGAACTTACCCTGCGGCGTGATCTGGAACGACCAGCCGCGGTACTTGGCCGCGCGGCCCATCTTGGAATCATGCACGCGCGCCTTGTCCCACTTGTCGCTGCCGGCCCAACCCGGCCAGCTGAGGGAGGTGTTCAAGGTGCCGTAGAAGTTCCCCTTGGAATCGCGCACGGGCCCAAAGGTGTACTCATGATAATTATCGGTGAGCCCCCAACCGGCGTTCACGGTCTGGTACAGGTCAGCCTTACCGTCCTTATTGGTGTCCACCAAACGCGTCAGCTCGGGGCGTTGCATCACGTAGACGTCGCCCTTTTTCCGATCAATCCATAGGCCCAGACTTTCGTGCAGGCCGTCGGCGTACAGTTCCCATTGACCGTCCTGTATGTTGAATTTCCACACCTCCCCCTCGCGGGTGCAAATCAACAGGGTGTTGTTATCCATGAACGCCATACCGCCCACGCCCAAGGTGATTTCCTGGGGAATGTTGACGGTCTCCACCATGTACCCGGCGGGCAGATTGCGGGGTTGGGCTGTCGCAACAGATGCGAGGGCCAGTGTGGCAAAGAGAATTTGAATCGGTTTCATGCTAGTTCTTGGGCAACAGGGTTACGGTGAATTCGCCGGCTTCCTTGGCAGACAAGGTCAGCGCGGTTTTGTCGGCATTCCATTTTCCGGCACTGGCTTCCGCCAGCACCTGTTCGGGGTTCAGCTTAAATGTCACCGTGCCCTTGGCATCGGCCACCTTAAAGGTGTATTGCAAGCCGCGCTTCAGGATGCCGCCGGCCAGTCCGGCGTGCAGCGTGATCAGCTGGCTCACGCGAACATCGCCCACGCGGTAAAACAACTCAGGCGAACCCAACCGGCTGTAGCCTTCAAAGACCGGCTTGCCATTACCCACCTGCAACGCGCCCTGCGCGCCAACCTCAAAGCGTTGGCCAAGAATCTTGCAGTGCCGGCCGCCGCGCCCCTTGCGGTCCGGTCCCACGTCGAGAAACGCGCCGGTCCAGCCGTACTGCACCGCGCAAGTTTCTGCATCAAAGAGATAATTTACCCCACCCGGCAATCCCACGCAGATAGAACGTGCCGGTGAGTTGTGCACAAAGGCACGCTGCAACAAGGGCTTGTTGGTCACCAGCAACGGCCATTGCGCCCGGACCTGTGGACGTGACTTGTTCAGGCGATTCAACGCGCCTTTGGGATTCTTCGAAACGGCCAGTGTACCGACCATGGTGAAGGCGTGCCCGGGCAATGTGCAGACATACGGGTAATCACCCTCCTCTTTCGGTGCCACAAAATACACTTCCACCGTCTTGCCGGGCATGGCGATCTGGCTGCTGGCAACAATGGCTGGATCGTCCGGCACAAAATGTTTTACCATGCTTTGTGCTCCGAGCTGCAAAGCCTTGCCGGATACCCGGTCGCGTTCGCCCGTACCGCCCTTCACAAGCACCCAGTTATGTAGCATCTCGCAGGTATTCTTAAGCGTGATTTTCACCTTAGAACCGGGCGCGACTGCGAGAGCTTCCTGATCGAAGCGCATCTGACCGTGTTTGGTGCCGAGGGTGATTTCGGTGTCCGGCGTCCCAAAGCCCGCCGGCGGTTTCGCCACTGCCAAACCGGCAGTGAACAGCAGTGAAAAAAGAAATGCGGATCTCATAAATTGTTTGTGAGGACCCGATTCAACCGCCAAGCGGCTCGGCACGCAAAGTTTTTCAGCAAAAACTTGAGGCCGACCATGTCCGCCGATTTACGGAACAGTGTTTTGGGTGCCCTGCAGCTCGTTTAGCGCGCGATTGGCCACGCGAACGATGTATTTGTTCGGCTGTTTCAAGAGGGCCTGTTTTAGGGCGGGAATGGCCGGGCGCGCCTGCTCGTCCATTTCATCCAGCACAATCGCCGCCGCCAACCGACCCCACTGATGATCGCTCTTCAACTCCGCTTCCAAAATCGGCAACGCCTGCCCGGGAAAGCCCAGCTTGCCTAAGGCCCGCGCCGCGGCAATACGCACGCTCGGCGAAGAATCTTTTAGCGCCTCAATCATCTTCGGCTTTGCGGAAGCGACCGGCTTGCCGATGTTGCCCACGCCGGTGGCACCCCAGTAGCGCACGGCCGCATCCGGATGGCGCATGGCCTGCAGCAGCTCCGGCAGGGCATTGAAGCCGGACGACGCCAGCGCCGCCACGCGGCCAAGCTCGGCGTTCAATTTGTTTTTGCCCTGCAAAATTTGGTAGCGCGCCCCAACGGTTTTTTCACGAATCTCAATCTCGGCTTCCGGCAGGAGTCCCAGATCGCCGGTGTCTCGTACCCATTGCAGATGAACTTCACGCATTCGCTTCAGCCGCGCAGCGTGTTCCGGTTTACCGGCGAGATTTCGAATCTCATGCGGATCCGTCTCCAGGTCATACAATTCCTCTGCCGGTTTGGCCGACGCCATAAACAACGCCGCCGCCGCGGGCATTTTACCAGCGGCCTGAACGCGCCGGATCTCCTTCATGGTGGCGCCCTTCTCCGGCGTGTTCATGTATTGGTAATACGTCTTCAACGGTTCGTAATTGCGGAGGTACCGATAGCGCGGCCCGCGCACACTGCGGATGATGTCGTACCGCTCATCCATCCGATCGCGCGCGCCGTACACAAAATCGCGCGGAGCATCATGAATGAAAGACCGGCCCTGCACATGCTTGGGCACCGTCAGTCCGGCCAGCCTCAGCACGGTTGGTCCGAAATCAATGGAACTTACCATCCGCCCGCTGACCGCCGGTTTGCCGCCAGGCACGCGCACGATCAACGGCACGCGCGTTCCAGAATCGTACAGCCAACGCTTGGCCCTCGGCAGCCCCACGCCGTGGTCACTCCAAAAAAAGATAATCGTGTTGTCGTACACGCCGTCCTCTTTCAATTGCGCGATCAATTGACCGACCCAGCCATCCATCGCGGTAATCAACTCGTAGTTCCGTTTCCAATCCTCGCGCACCACGGGGGTATCCGGATAATACGGCGGCAACGGAAGTTTCCCGGCGTCCTGCCGGTGTTTCTCGGGCAGCTCTTGAGTCACCGATTTGTATTTTCCCTCGCTGGCAATCCCACTTTCGTGGCAGCCGGTGAAATTGAACACCGCAAAAAACGGCTGCCCCTTTTTGCGGCCACGCCAATGGGCTTTACCGTTGGACTGATCCCAAGTGTCTTTGGGAGCGCTAAACTGATAATCCGTTTTGGAATTATTCGTACAGTAATAGCCCGCCTCGCGCAGGTATTGCGTGAACGGCCGAATTTTTTTCGGTAACTGCGCCCGGCAACGCATATGGTGCGTACCCAGCGTGGTTTGATACATACCGGTGATGATTCCAGAGCGACACGGCGCACATACTCCCGCCGTGGTAAACGCATGGGTGTACCGCGTCCCTTCCTTGGCCAGCTGGTCTAAATGCGGCGTATTCGCATTAGCATCACCGTAGCATCCCAGATGTGGACTGATATCCTCCGCCGATAGCCATAGAATATTGGGCCTATCCGCAGCCTGTAAGAGGCCTTTGGCGAACATGAGGAACGTGAAAAGCGATTTCATAAGTTTACCAATCATCCGTGCGGAACGGTGTCGCGGGAAGGTTGTGTTGGTTGACGAGATTAACCACGGGATTATCCGCCCAGCCATAGCGTAGGGCTACGGGCTTGGCGACGGCTTTGCTGGTGACTTCCACAAAGTTATCCTCCGTCACCACGGCCGTGGCCGGATGAAATACCTTATCGGCGCCGGCCAGCACAAAACCGGTGACCGCATCACCGGCCTTGGCTTTCAAACCGGCCGCGTAACGTAACTGCACACGCACGGTGGCGCCTTTAATCTTGTGATTTGCATACATCGGCCCGGTTGTAGGCACGTCCTCCTGATTGTAAAACTCAGCCAACGCCCAATTGGCCAACCGCCGGCCGACGTCTTGCTTGTTCTTCGGATGAATGTCTTTAGCTTCACCGATGTCAATGGTGGTGGCCATGCCGGTATTGGGCAGCGCGAGGGTCCTAGCCATGCTTTCGCGTGTGTGCGCCCAAATACTCGGCGCGTTCGGATCGGGATTCACCGCCTTAAAATTGGGCAGCTGCGCCCAGAGAAACGGGAAATCGCCCTGGCCCCAGCGCCGCCGCCAGTCGTTGATCATCATGGGCAGTTGAATCGAGTAGACCTTGGCAAAGCTGATCTGGCGCGAGTTGCGCTCGCCCTGATACCAGATCGCGCCGCGGATGCCGTAGGGAATGTGCGGATTCACCATGCCGTTGAAGAGGTTGCCCGGCTTGTTTTGATTGGCCTTAGGCTTGTTTTGCCAAGGCTTATACACCATTGAGAGGCGTTTGTCGTTTTGCTGCGCCTCCCAGCTCGTCCACGCTTCGATCGAGGTGCCGCCCCACGAGGAATGGATGATGCCCACCGGCACCTTTAACTGCTCGTGCAGCGCGCGCGCAAAGAAGTACGCCGTACCGGAAAAGTTTCCGACTGTTTCCGGCGAACAAATCCACCACTTGCCGGCGCACCCTGTCTGCGGCTGAAGCTGCGCCGAGCGGCCGGTGATAAACATGCGGATGTGCGGAAATTTGGCCGCAGTCTGTTCCTTCTCAAAATCACGACAGCGCGAAACGGTCATGGCCATGTTCGATTGGCCGGAGGCAAACCACACCTCCCCCACCAGCACGCCCTTGATCAGGAGAATGTTTTCGCCGGTCACCTTCAGCCCACCGGCCACGGTGGTATCATTGATGGCATCCAACCGCACGCGCCACCGGCCGTCTTCACCGGCAACGGTGCGCTTGGTTTGGCCGGCAAATTCCACGGTCACCTTTTCGCCCGGCTTGGCCGTGCCCCACACCGGTGCCACAGCACCCCGTTGCAGCACCATGTAATCCGAAAATGCCGGCGCCAGCGTCACCTCCGCCTGCGCCGTCCACGCGCACAGGCCCAACAAACCAATCCATTTTTTCATGTTATTTCCCAAACTTCCATTCCGGCCCATCGGCCTGTACTTCGCGATATTTCCTGACCAACTGCACGCTCAATTCCTTCAAGCGCGCCGGCTCCGTCTCGGCGAGATTCTTTTTCTGATCACGGTCGCGTTTCAAATTGTAGAGCTCAAAATGTTTTAGCTCCATGGTCTTCACCAATTTCTGGTCCGATTCGCGAAAGAACCCGCCGCCGCGTTGATCTGTCTGACCCCAACTACCAAGCACCATCCAGTCACCCGCGCGCATCGCTGCCTTGGGCGCCCCGAGCGCGTTATAGTAATGCCAGTACAAGGGCGTCACGCGAAGTATCGGTTTGCCTGTGAAAACCTCCACAAAACTTGTGCCATCAACCGCCCGATCCGGAGTGCGCTCAATGCCCGCTAACGCGGTGAGCGTAGGCAGCACGTCCAGCCCGCACACCGGCTCATTGCTTTCACTGCCGGGCTGAATGCGACCGGGAAACCGCAGAATCCCCGGCACCCTAATGCCCCCTTCGTACAGCCACAACTTCATGCCGCGCAACGGGCCAGGACTGCCAAACGACCGCGCTGCACCACCATAACGCCGCAGGGTTTCCGGGCCGTTGTCCGAGGTAAAAAATACCAAGGTGTTGTCCGCCAGCTTCAACTCATCCAAGGCCGCCATCAGTTTGCCGACAGCGGCGTCCATGTTTTCCACATTGGCAAAATACTCCGCCTCCAGTTTGTTCCGGGCCACTTCCGAATAGCCCGCGGTCATCTTGTCCGGCGACGCCACTGGCTCGTGCGGCTCATGAAAACAGGTGAAGAGAAAAAACGGCTTCTGCTTATCGCGCCCGTTGCGTAGCCAGTCCACGCCTTCATCGACCACCAACTGGCAGGCGTAGCCTTCCATCGGTCCCACCGATTTGCCGTTACGCACAAAGTTACGCGGATTCTTGTGCGACGGCGCCGCGTTGTTTTGCGTGGCGAACCAGTGGTTAAACCCGTGGTCGCCCGGCTGCGGTTGGGCGGGCGAATTAAACTTCCCATTGCAATGCCACTTGCCGACGTGCGCGGTGTCGTAGCCTGAGTCCCTAAGCATTCCGGCGACCGTCACCTCATCCTTCCGCAGATGCATCACGTGATTGCCCGGAATCCAGTTGTACACGCCGGACCGATTCGGTGTGCGGCCAGTCAGCATCCCCGCGCGCGAAGGCGAACACACCGGCGCGGCTGCATAACAACTGGTTAACCGCATGCCTTGCTTCGCAAGCTTGTCCAGATGCGGCGTCTTGATGTGCGGATGCCCATAACAGGCTAGATCCCCGTAGCCGAGATCATCGCAAAGGATCACCACGAAATTGGGTCGACTTTCCTTAGAATCTTTTGCCGACAGAACAGCCGACCACACAAACGCCATCAACAGGCAAAGCAAACGGTGCATGGGCCAAGAATGCGGCAAGGTCTTCAAAAGGCAAGATCAGTTGCCACCTCCGAACACATACCGTGCTGCCGACGAGGCACCGGCAGCACACTGAAGCCGCATCCGGGAAGTCGGTTTGATTTACACATCGCACACCATCGCCGCATGCCGCAGAGCAGCCACGGGATCGTCCCAAGTGGGAATAAATTCCTGTGCCACAAACAGATCATAGCCGGTCGCCGCAATCGCCCGCATCACGGCGGGATAATTGACCTCCTGAGTGTCGTCCAACTCCGCCCGCCCCGGATTACCCGCAGTATGGTAATGCCCGATCACATCCTTGTACTGGCGGATGCGGCGAATCACATCGCCGTTCATAATCTGCACATGATATACATCAAAGAGCAGTTTCATATTCGGCGAATCCACCTGACGAATCAGCTCTACACAGTGGTCCACATCTTCACCGAAATATCCAGGGTGCCCTTTCATCGGATGACTGTCATCACGCGTGTTAAGATGTTCGAGGACAAGATTGATTTTCTTTTTCTCCGCATATGGCATCACCGCCTTCCAAGCCTCCACACAATTACGCGCGCCGGCGGCATCGGTAAGCCCTTTCTCACGCATGCCCGTGAAAGTGATCACGCTCTTGGTGCCGATCTCCGCAGCCAGATCAATGCCGAGCTTGAGTTTCTCCACCACGAACGCCTTGTTAGCCGCCACGCATGGCCCCTTCTTAAAGCCGTGCCCGCCGCTCACCAGTGAAATCTTCAGCCCCAGCTTCCGTACCGCCGGATAATCCTTGGCCGAAATCCCCTCAATCGCCTCGATCCCAATGGCTCGACAATGCTTGGCCAATTCCAGCGCTGGCATCGGTTTAAAGCACCAGCCCATCACCGATTGGCGAATGCGGCCCCCGGTAATCTTAAAATCCGACTTCAGCTCGGCTCGCGGCACATGGGCGGAAATTGTTGTGGGAGTAGCTGTTGAAGCTATGCCCAGGGCACCAGCCTTGAGGGCATCTCGTCGGTTCAAGTTCATACGTTCATTGTGGGTTTTCCACCGGCGAGAGCAAGTCCAACCGGTTTCCTCTTGAAAGATTTGAATATCGCCGCACTCTCGACACGTCGGATACAAAATTCAAACAAAGAAACTAATGAAGAAAGTAATGATGATTCTGGCTGCGGGGACGATGCTCACCGCGGGTGTAGGCTGCCAAACCAATACTGGCAAAGGCGCCGGCATTGGAGCCGCTGTGGGCGGCATTCTGGGCGGCGTGATCGGCCATCAATCCGGGCGTGGACTAGAGGGCGCCGCCGTGGGTGCCGCTGCCGGCGGAGCCGTCGGGGCTGCGGCAGGTGCTGCCAAGGACAAGAAGGAAAACGCCAACCCTTAACACTCAATTCCAAAAAATACACGCCGCCTGCGGGCGGCTTTTTTTGTATTCAATTAGGTGTTCTATTTTTTCACTTTAATTCAAACGTGGTCTTCACTTACCACCCATACCGACACTTTACTCGCAGATAAAATTTTTCTCGTATCGGAGTCTTTCTACTGAAACGTAAATCGCCCTATTTGCTTTAATGGCGCCAACTCCACACCATAACAAACTCTCCGTCTACTTTATCAACTGCAGCTTCACCGTATACACCTTGCCGGCAAATTTCTTATCAGCCGGATAACGCCCCACGGCGCCATTACGATCTTCGCCAACTTCCAATCCATCGAGCGGCATGTCGCGCATGGTCCCAGGGGTTTTGCCTTGGGCCACCATGGCACCGTCAATCTTCAAGGTCACCTTGCCGTCCTTTGCCAGTTCCGCAACCACCACCGCGGCACTCTTGGGAAACGGTTTTTCGTCTGCAACCACCGTCAATGTGCCGTCGTGGCGGGTGACGAAGCGGAGGGTGCCTTCCCAGATGTGGAGTGACCAGCCGTGGTTAGTACCACCTTGCGCGACAATCACGCCGTCTTTTCCGCCGGCCGCCACACGGGCTTCCACAGTGAACCCTTTGCCGCGCACCATGGGTGACTGGGTTTGCGGTAAATGATCGCCCTGTTTGAGCGTGAATTTTTGCTTCCTGGAAAATCCCGTATTCCTTCCCTTGCCGCCCCAAGGCCAAGGCTTAGCGAGTGCTTTCTCGGCCCACGCCTCCCAGCGCTCAGCCATGTCAGCAAGACGCTTTGGCTCAGACTCGGCCAGGTTGTTCAGCTCAGTGCGATCCGCATCAATGTCGTACAATTCCCAAGGGCCATTAGCGCCCTTGGCAACGAGCTTCCATCTGCTTTCGCGCATGGCGCGGTTGCCTTCGTGCTCCCAATAGATCGGCTCTTTACGGCCAATGTTCTTGCCGTTGAAGGCCGGCGCGAGCGAGGCACCCTGCAGCGGCACGATGGCGGTTTCGCCCACCTTGGCCGGGTATTGGGCGCCCCCGAGGTCGACGCAGGTGGCCATGAGATCAATAAGATGACCGGGCTGGCTTTCAAGTTTACCATTACGCTCTGAGTCAATGCCCTTGGGCCAATGGGCGATGAGAGGGGAACTGATGCCGCCTTCGTGCACCCAGTGTTTGTATTCGCGGAAGGGCGTGTTGCTGGCATTGGCCCAGGCCAAGCCGTAACCGTGGTAGGTATCGGCGCCGCCGGTCATCACCTCGGTGCCCTGCTTCACCACACGGCCATCGCGGGTGCGGCGCGGGATCATGTCGAATTGCAGGTCGCCCTTGCCCATGGGTTTGAGCTGTTCGGGATTCTGATCGCGGTACTGAATGCCGTTGCGTCGGCCCATGCCCTCGGCGCAGCCGCCGTTGTCAGCAAGAAACAAAATCAGCGTGTTGTCATATTGGCCGGTGGCCTTGAGGGCATCCACCACGCGGCCCATGCCGGCATCCATGTTGGTAACCATGGCGGCGTAAGTTTCCATGAGGCGCAGTTCCCATGCCTTGTTCTTGGCGTCGGTCCACGAGGTTGCCTTGCCGTCGCGTGGGGAATTTTTCCATTTCGAATCGATCAACCCCATCTTCAGCTGGCGCGCATACCGCGCTTTTCGTACGGCGTCCCAGCCCTTGTCGTAAAAGCCCTTGTAGGCGGCGATCTCCTTTTCGGTGGCATGCATCGGCCAATGCGGCGCGGTGTAGGCCACGTACAGGAAGAAGGGTTGATCGCTCTTGTGTTCCTCAATGTAACGCACGGCATGATCGCTGATGGCGTCGGTATAATAATATTCGTCGGTCTGGTATCCCTTATCGGTGAGGGGCGATACTTGAGTGTTCTCACGCGTAAGCGAGTTGGGATCAAAGAAACTGCCGGCGCCATGGATGGTGCCATAGAAACGGTCGAACCCGCGTTGGCGTGGCCAGTTGTATTTCGGCCCTTCCGGTTTTACATGCGGCGTGACGTGCCATTTCCCAGACATGTAGGTGGCGTATCCGGCGGTCTTCATTACTTCCGCAATGGTGCGGACATTCTTGCCGAGATCCCCCTTGAAGCCGGGCAAGTTTTGGTTACTCATCATCCAGCCAATGCCCGCCTGATGCGCGTACACGCCGGTGAGCAACGTAGCCCGTGTGGGGCAGCACCGGCCGGTATTATAAAACTGCGTGAACCGCACGCCCTTGTCGGCCAAGGCATCCAGTCGCGGGGTTCGAATCTCGCCGCCGTAACAGCCGATATCGCTCCAGCCCATGTCATCAGCCATGGCGATAATGATGTTCGGCCGCGGAGCTTTGGCGGCTTGAGCCACCGATGCCAGTAGGCATAGACCTGTTAGGAAGAATAAAATGCGCTTCACCCGCTCACTCTGCCTACGGCCGGGCTGGGTTTCAAGCTGCATTGAACTGGCCAAGCCGACATTGGTAATTTAGATTTCCCCAACCATGAAGGTGCGTATTGAATATTGCGCGGCTTGAAACTATGAGCCGCAGGCCGTCAGTTTGGCGGTTCGGTTATTGAAGCTGAAGCAACGCATCTCGTCTTTGGAACTGATCCCCGGTTCCGGCGGGGTGTTTGAAGTCACAGCGAATGACAAGCTGGTGCATTCCAAACGGGCAACGGGTGAATTCCCCGAGCCCGACGCCGTATTGCAGGCTCTTCGGAGTCTGTAGCGCACGGCCTATGGTCTTTCCCGCCGCGCCAGCGCGGCACACAATCCGGAGAGTCGAGGGTGCCTGGTGGCCCCCGCGGTCTTCAAAACCGTTGTCGGTCCGTGACCGGGCCGAGGTAGGTTCGATTCCTACCCTCTCCGCCAATTTCCCCACCGCCCATGACTGACGCCACTGATCCCATTCGCCTGACCCAATACAGCCATGGCGCCGGTTGTGGCTGCAAAATCTCGCCCAAGGTGCTGGAGGAAATCCTCAGCCAAGCAGGTAAAGCCGCTCCGCACGCCCAGTTGCTCGTGGGCAACGATTCCAAGGACGACGCCGCGGTGTACGATCTTGGCAACGGTCAGGCGGTGATCAGCACCACGGATTTTTTCATGCCCATCGTCGATGACCCCTTCGACTTCGGACAGATCGCGTCGGTGAATGCTATTAGCGATATCTACGCCATGGGCGGCACGCCGCTGATGGCCATTGCGGTCCTTGGTTGGCCGATCGAAAAACTTTCGCCCGCCGTGGCTGGTCGTGTGCTCGAAGGCAGCCGGACCGCCTGTGCCCGGGCCAATATCCCGTTGGCCGGAGGTCACAGCATCGACGCGCCCGAACCCATCTTCGGCCTGGCCGTCACCGGCCAAGTCGCGGTGAACCACCTCAAGCGCAACGACGCCGCGGAGCCCGGCTGCGAATTATTCCTCACGAAGCCCCTCGGCGTCGGCCTCGTGACCACTGCTCAAAAGCGCGGCTTGGCTAAGGACGCCGATGTGCAACGCGCCGTCAATCAGATGACCGCACTCAATCAAATCGGCAGCACCCTCAGCTCCTTGCCCGATGTGAAGGCGATGACAGATGTCACCGGTTTCGGCCTGCTCGGCCACCTTACCGAACTTTGCGAAGGTAGCGACGTAAGTGCCGTGATCGACAGCACCGCCGTACCGCGACTGCCCAACACCGATCATTACATTGCCGAGGATTGCACGCCCGGCGGCACCGATCGAAATTTCGACAGCTACGGCCATCATCTCAACCCTCTTACCGACGCCCAACGCGCCCTGCTCTGCGATCCGCAAACCAGCGGCGGCCTACTCGTCGCTGTCGCGCCCAGCGGCCTCGACGCGTTTCAAGAATCCACCGCTGCATTGAACCTCACTGCCTTCGGCCAACTCACCGAGCGCACGAAACCTTTGATCACCGTAAACTGATGGCAAAAACGAATCCAAAACTACGCGCCATCCCTGGCGTGGATACGCTGCTCGAAGCGGTGGCCGACTGCCCGCTACCCCGACCGTTGGTGGTGAACACCATCCGAGCGGAATTGGCGGCTATCCGCAAAGCAGAGAACATCCCAGACGCCGACGCCATCACGGAGACCATCCAGCAACGCTTGGACGACCTAGCCCTCTCCCGACTGCAACCGGTCATCAATGGTACCGGCGTGGTCGTCCACACCAACCTCGGCCGGGCGCCCATCGCGCCGCCCACTAACACCGGATACACCAATCTTGAAATCGACCTCGCCACCGGCCGCCGCGGCAAACGCGCCGCATACGTTGAGCAATGCCTCGCCGAACTGTGCGGCGCGGAAGCGGCGATGGTGACCAATAATTGCGCCGCCGCGCTGGTGCTGATCGTGCGGCAGCTCACCGCTACCAAAAAGGAGGTCGTTATTTCCCGCGGCGAACTCGTACAGATCGGTGGTGGCTTTCGCATCCCGGATATCCTCGAAACCAGCGACGCCGTTCTGCGTGAAATCGGCACCACCAACCGCACCAACCTTGAGGATTATATTAAAGCCATCGGTGCGGATACCGGCCTGTTGCTTAAGGTGCATCGCTGTAATTTTTTCATGGACGGATTTGTCGCTTCGCCTCTCCGCCGTGAACTGGCCGCACTCGCCCGCAAGAAGCGTGTTCCCTTCGTGGAAGATCTTGGCAGCGGTGTCTTACTTCCCACCGAGGACTGGGCTGAAGGCCATCATGAAACCACCCCGCGTGAAGTGCTCAAGGCCGGCACAGACCTCGTGTGTTTCAGTGGCGATAAAATGCTCGGCGGACCGCAGGCCGGTATTATTGCCGGCAAAACAAAGCACATCGCCGCGCTCAAGAAACATCCCTTCTTCCGCGCGTTACGTTGCGACAAGCTGATCCTCACCGCGTTGCAAGACGCCGCCGAAACATATCTCCGTGCCGAAGGCGAATCGCTGCCGCTCAACCAGGCGCTACAGGCCGATCCAGCCACCTTGAAACGCCGCGCCAACAAACTCGCCGAAGCCCTTGTAGCATTACCCTTGCAGTCCACCGTCCGCGAAGGCGCCTCGCAGGTGGGCGGTGGCGCCTTACCACAGGCTACTCTGCCCAGCATCACGCTCGATCTCGTGCCCGACGACATTGCCCTCAAGGAGTTCGCCACCCGCCTGCGCCGCGCCGCCCTGCCGGTTATCGGCGTCATCCAAAGCCAAAGCTTCCGACTCGATCTGCGGACTGTATTCCCCGAGCAAGACAAAGCACTCACTCAATCCATCCAAACTATTTTCCAATGAGAACATTATTACTCACCCTTACCACCCTATTCGCGGCCGGCGGATTTGCCGCGAACAACACGATCGTGCGAGGAACCGATCGCTTTGAGCTGGTTTACCAGTTGACCGTGCCAGAGCTGTCAGCCTCCGGCCGGCTATGGATTCCCTTGGCCAAGCCCGATGCGCATCAAAAATTTGAGGTGCTCACCATCCAATCGCCGATCGCCTGGCATCGGACGCAGGATGCCGAGGGCCGCAACGACATTCTCGTACTTGAACCCGGACCCGCCGATCAGGGCGAACGCATCACCCTGCGCTATCAGGTCACCCGCAAGGAAAAGCGCGCCCATCGTGAAGCCGGCGATCCCAAGATGCATCTGCGCACCGAACGGTTGGTGCCGTTGAACGCGCGCTTCATTACCATCGCCCGCGCTGCCACCGCCAAGATGAAGGCGAACGATGATCACGCCCGCGCGCAGGCTCTTTACCAGCACGTGCTCGATCACATGCGCTACAGCAAAGCCGGCAAAGGCTGGGGCCGCGGTGATGCGCTCTACGCCTGCGATGCGCGCACCGGCAACTGCACCGATTTTCACGCCTACTTCATCGCCCTCTGCCGCGCCATCAACATCCCCGCGCGGTTCGCCATCGGCTTCACCATTCCGGCCGACAAAAACGCCGGTGCCATCGGCGGCTACCATTGCTGGGCGGAGTTTCATGCCAGCGGTAAATGGGTACCGGTCGACATCAGCGAGGCCGACAAGCATCCGGAGCTGGCTGATTACTATTTCGGCCATCACCCCGCCAATCGCCTCGAGCTCAGCCGCGGCCGCGACATCACCATCAAACCCGCACCCAAGGCCGGGCCGTTCAATTATTTCTTCGGCCCGCACCTCGAAGTCAACGGCAAGGAGGTGCCGGTAAAAGCCACCTTCGAATTCAAGCGCCTACCCGCACACAGCAAACAGTAGATGTCCACCCGCCACGCCATCCTAGCCACGGCCGGTCATATTGATCACGGCAAAAGCGCGCTAGTCACGGCGCTCACGGGCAGTGATCCCGATCGGTTGCCGGAGGAAAAACAGCGCGGCATCACCATCGACCTCGGTTTCGCGCATCTTGAACTGCCGGGGCACAGCCTAGGCATTGTCGATGTACCGGGGCATCAGGATTTCGTGAAAAACATGGTCGCCGGTGTGGGCGCCGTAGACCTCGCACTGCTCGTGGTGGCCGCTGATGACGGCTGGATGCCCCAGACCGAAGAGCACCTGCAAATCCTCAGTTACCTCGGGGCCACCCGCGGCGTAATTGCACTGACCAAATCCGATCTGGTGGATGACACCACCGCACGCGAAACCGAAATTCGCCAGCAACTGCAACACAGTCCATTGGCCGAAGCCGCCATCGTTTCGGTCTCCGCCCACAATGGCACCGGCTTGGACAAATTGAAGGCCGCTCTTACCACCGCCGCCGAGGCCATGCCCCCGCACGTGGATGATGGCCAACCGCGCCTCGCGGCTGATCGCGTGTTTTCCCTGCCAGGCATCGGCACGGTGGTGACCGGCACACTCACCGGCGGCAGCCTGAAGCAGGGCAAAACCATCGCCGCTTTCCCACCCGGGGCGAACAGCCGAATCCGCTCCGTGCAATCGCATCACCACGGTCAAAATAATGCCGTGCCCGGCACCCGCACGGCGCTAGGTTTGTCTGAATTATCGCGCGACCAACTCCCTCGCGGTGCCACCATTACCCTAGCCGGACTCGCTGAGCCCACCGAGACGATCGACGTCCTGCTCGAACGCTCCACGCGTTTGCCGGCCGACTGCACGCCCCTGCGCAACGACACGCGCGTGCGGGTACATCACGGCAGCGGCCATTGGCCGGCGCGGTTAGTGCTGATGGAAGGCAAGGCTTTGGCCGGCGGCGAACGCCAATTGGCCCAGTTGCGACTGGAACAACCGGCCTGTGTGTGGCCTGGCGACCGGCTGGTGATCCGCAACTGGCCCCAGAGCGCCACGTTGGCCGGCGGCCGCGTGCTCAATGCGCATGGCGACCGCAAGCAACTACGCTCCGAGGCTCATCGCGCGTTCCTACAAATTCGCGCCGAACGTCCAGAGGATGCCAGCGATTGGATTGCGTCCCAGTTAGCCCGGGACGGTGCGGCGCGTGCCGATGCCCTGTTGCGGCCGTCGCATTTCACAAAGGCGCAAATTGAGGATGCGATCAAAGGCTTGGATACCGCCATGCGCCTTGGAGACTGGCTGGTGGACAGCCAACATTGGACCGCCCTGCGCGAGACCTGTGCGGCATTGATTGATGAGGAACACCGATCACACCCCGAACGCCCCGGCCTGCCACTGGACCAACTTCGCCCTCACGCCGAGCGCGCCTTCATTGGCCGGGAGGTGCTTGAGGAACTGCTGGCTGATCTTGAGCAGAATGGATTCAAGCGCAACCAGACGCACATTGCCAACCGAAACCATCAACCGGCTCTGCCCGCGCATCTGCGCGATACCGGCGAACGCATTCGCGCCGTGCTGCAATCCACCGATCCGCCCGCGCGTAAAACTCTAACCGAAAGCCCCACCGGCCGCTCCGCCCTGCAGTTTCTCATCGATACCGGCGCGGTCATCGACATCAGCCCAGAACTGGCCATGGGCGCGCCGGAGTTCAACCGGTTACGTCTGATTGTGAAACAACATCTGCGCAAACACACACAGGCCACCGCCAGCGATTTGCGCAAGGCCATGAATGTGTCGCGACGGATATTGATTCCCGTGCTGGAGAAGCTCGATCGCGACGGCCTCACAGCCCGCCGTGGCGATGTACGCGTCCTGCGACGCGAAGAAGATTAAACTGGCAGCATCAACCGCTTCATTTTTTCGTTGCGGTATAATTCAGTTTCGACAAAGCCGCTTCCAGCAGTTTGCGGTCTATGGCGGCGCGGTTGTTTAGATTTTTGAGGGGCTGTTTTTCCATGGGGTCGGCTTGGATATCGAAGTATCGGCCGTCGTTGTACAGTTTGTATTGTTTGGTGCGAACCCACGCCTTGCCGCCGCGATGTTCGGCAAAGGCGAATGACCGCGCCTCGCGCCGCCGGGTGTGTAGGAGCGCAAAGGTGAAGCTCACGCCATCATGCGGTTGGGTCGGCTTAGCACGGGCCAATGTAGCGAGCGTAGGTAGCCAGTCGCTGAAGTCCACCAGCTCATTCCCACGACTACCAGCCTGAATATTCCCAGGCCAACTGGCGATTAAGGGCACGTTGGTGCCGATGTCCAGTAAGGTGCCCTTGCCGCCGGGCACACGTTGGCCGTTGCGGATGGAGTACACCTGTTCGTATTCGTATTTACGCCCTTCAATGTGGCGCAGCTTGGAGCGTTGAGCCGTACCGTTATCGCCAGTGAACAGAATCACGGTATCATCGCGCAGGCCGAGTTTATCAATCTTCTTCACCAGCTTGCCGACCATGTCGTCCATGCTCTCGATCATTTCGCCGTAATCCATCCAGCGATCCTTGCCGGGCACATAAGGCACCTGCACCGGAATGTCGTCGGTCACATCATGCGCCAGGGCCATGGAATAAAAGGCGAAGAACGGTATGTCCGCCTTCGTACTCTTGGCCATGAAGTCGCCAAGGAAATCAACGTATAAATCCGGCCCGTACTTGCCCTCCGTGTCAGTACGCAACCGGCCGTCCTCGTAGATATACGGCTCATGAAAACGTGCGCCTTCGTGCCAGCCGAACACGCTCCATTGATCGAATCCCATTCGGGCCGGTTGTTGCAGATCGTTTTTCATTAGGCACAACTGCCACTTGCCGGCCACGGCCGTAGCATAGCCCGCGCGCTTGAGCACCTGCGCCAGCGTGTGTTTCTCCTGGCTCTTGGGAAACGATCCCCAACGCGATTTCAACCGGAAGGGATATTTGCCGGTCAGCAACGTCGTGCGCGTGGGATGACACACCGGCATGGCGAAGCAGTAGTCAAATCGCATGCCGCTCTTAGCCAACGCATCGATGTGCGGTGTCTTCCAGCGTTCGCCGCCGTAGGCCCCGATCGGTTCGCAGCCAACGTCGTCGGCCATGATCAAGACAATGTTCGGGCGCGCCCAAACGTTTAGCGTCGTCAGACCGAGGATCGCCAGTGTCAGGATGGTTTTCATTGCAGTTTCTCCGGTATTCCCTGGACGATTTTGTCGTTCGGGAAAATGGCTTTCACCTCGACCAACACCGCGCGCCGTTCCTCCTCAATCGACGTGTAGCTCACCGTCTCGCCGTTCAGGTACAGCGCCCATTTGTTGCAGATGAAACAGATCGCCACCTGCACCTCGTCTTTGCCGGACTGGAACCGCAGCAGAATGCCCGGATCGAAATGAAACTTCTCGTCATGGCGCGTGACCGGATCAGCATCGGCCAACAGCAACCGCCGCAACCGCGCGGAGGGTTTGCCGGCCAGGGCCTTACCCGGCGCGTCGATGGCATAGTCAGCAAACGTCCCGTTCTGGCCGTCCGGATCCAGCCGCCAAGTCCGGATGCTTTTGGCCTTTTGAACCGTCCGCGCAAATGCCTGCATGCGCGGCCGCGACCGTTCACTTTCCTTCTGGCTCGCGAGCATGGCTTCGAATTCCTGTACCACACCCGGCGCATCGTTCCAGCGATTTTCCATTTCGCCTAGGTCATTGCTCAGATTGTACAATTGCCCCTTCGGATCGCCGGGTTTCGGCTTGGCTAAATGCACTTTCGTGAAGCCGCCGGAGCTGAGTGTGTTCATGTACTTCCAGCCACCCCGACGCGCGCCAAGCACTTTACGTGAACTCAAGATCACCATCTCAAACCGCCCTTCATTGCGGTGGCCGGTGAGAATGGGCAGCAGATTTTCACTGTCCTCGCCTTCATCATCTGCCAGCTTACGGCCGGCAATCGCGCCGAAGGTCGCCAGCAAATCAGTTTGGCAAACCAACGCATCACTCACTGTGCCGGCCTTCACGGCACGCGGCCAGCGCACAATGAACGGCATGCGATGGCCAGCTTCCCAGGCGTCGCCTTTCATCCCGCGTAACGGTGTGGTAGCGCTATGACCGAATCGTTTGGTATCGGAATCGTACCACACCGGCCCGTTGTCACTGGTAAATAACACCAAGGTGTCGCGCGCCAGACCGTTGTCATCCAGCGCCTTCAGGATTTGACCCACGGTGTCATCCACCATCGCCACGAAATCCGTGTACATGTTGTTGGTGCGTTTTTGAAATTGTTTCGTCGGCAGCCAAGGCGTATGCGGCGCGGGCAAGGCGACGTACAGGAAAAACGGATTGGCCTTGTCGCGGCGCGAGCGCAGGTAATCCACCGACTGTTCCGTGAATCGCGGCAACACCTCCACGTGTTTGAAGTCCGGCGAAATGGGCCCACCGCGCCAGAACTCGCCCTGGATCGGGCTCCATCCTTCCGTGTTGCGCGGACCGATCTGCTGGTTCGGCACCATCACCGCTTTGCGACCACTGATGTAGTAGTACGGCACGATGTCCAGCGAATGCGACATGCCGTAGTAAAAATCAAACCCGCGATCCAACGGCCCGCCAACCAGCGGTTTGGTGTAGTCATAGTCCGGACCGCCATCAAACCCGAGATGCCATTTGCCGACCATTGCCGTGGAGTAGCCTTGCTCGCGCAGCGCAGACCCCACCGTCGTACGCCCCTCCTCAATCACCGCCTTCCGGCGCCAATCCATATCCGCCCGATGCGGATAGCGACCAGTCAATATCCCGTACCTTGTAGGCACACACCATGAGGCAGGCGAATGCGCGTCAGTAAACCTCATGCCTTCGCGCGCCAGCCGGTCGATATGCGGTGTGGGGCTCTTGGATTTTGGATTGTAACAAGTGGCGTCGCCATAACCCATGTCATCGGCGAGGATGACCACAAAATTTGGTGACCTATCCTTCGCGTCCAAAATCAACGCCGCCAACAGGAAACCCAACAGAAACCAGAGGTGCATGCCCGATTGAACCACCACCCGATGGGTGGAGCAAGTTTACCTTACCCTCCCCTAGGATAAAGCTACGGGAAACCTAATTATGCTCCAACAAAGCCTTCGCAGCCGTGGCAATCTTGGCCCTACTGTCTTCGCAGGTGCCGTGCAGGAGCGGGAGGATTGGACCAGTGTTGGCGATACCGGCCTCGGCCACGGCGGTGTGCAGCACGCGAATGGGATTAATGCCGTTGCGAAGATCCTCGAGCGGCTCAAACGTCTGACGAATGTTCTCGGCAATATCGAGATCGCTGACCTTGAGGGCCTGCAGCATTTTCATGGAAAGACTGGGGGCCACACAGACACAGCCGCTGGTGAAACTGTTCACGCCGAAGCCGTTCACATGCGCGATGGCCGGTTGCTCGCCAATGCCGCTGACGATGAATTGCGGATCCATGCAATCGACAAGCTTACGCAAATAATTATCCTGCATCGGGTCCTCGCGCACGATGGCGTATTTTATCCAATTCACGACACCATCATCAACCAACGCCTGCGCGTCTTCCGGCTCCAGATAGCCTTCAAACTTGATGTAGAGCACGATCGGTTTGCCGTAGGCCTCGGCGAATTTGCGGATGCCCGTGGCGCAGCCTTTGGACGTAGCGATGTCGCGCGCGGGCAACACCATCACGGTGGGGAAATCAAAATCCCGCAGCACCGCCGCTTGATCCATCGAAGTGCCATACGCGGGACCGACCGACGGCACCACTGTGGTGTCCGCTCCGGCCTGTTGCTGCAACATCGCCAGCGTGTCGGCGTACTCAGCCAGCGCAATGTGATAGAAAACCGCGTTGCCGCCGTAGAGCAGCGTGCGAATGCCGCCGGCCTCGAGGTGGCGCATGATCTTGGCATTCTCGGTGGCGCAAACATTAAGGTCCACATCACGCGCCAAAGGCGGCACGGCAATTACAGAATTTGAAAGTGTCTCGGGAGTGATGGTGGCGGTGTTCATGCTAGTGAATCGGCGGCTCAGGGGTGGCTGGACCGTGTTGGAGAAAATCAAAATCACAACCCTCGTGGGCTTGCGTTACGTGGTTGATGTAGAGCTGGCCGTAGCCACGTGCGTATTTTGGCTCGGGCTTTTGCCACGCGGCTCGGCGGACTTCCAAGTCCCCATCACTCACGTGCAAATGGATTTTGCGCTCGGTCACATTCAGCTCAATCTCATCGCCCGTTTGCACAAACGCCAGAGGACCGCCCACGTGGCTCTCCGGCGAGAGATGCAGCACGCACATGCCATAGCTGGTGCCGCTCATGCGGGCGTCGGAGAGGCGCACCATATCGCGCACGCCCTGCTTCAACAGTTTGTCCGGAATCGGCAACATCCCCCACTCTGGAAAGCCGGGACCACCTTCAGGGCCGGCATTACGTAGCACGAGCACGGTATCCGCCGTGACGTCCAGTTCGGGATCGTTCAGTTTAGCTTTGAGATCAGGATAATCATCAAACACCAACGCCGGCCCGCGATGGTTGAAAAGATCCTGCGTGGCAGCGGAGGGTTTCACCACACAACCGTGCGGGGCGAGATTGCCGCGCAACACAAACGTGCCGCCCTCAGCCTGCACGGGATTTTCCGCTGTGCGAATCACATCGTCATCAATCAACTCCGCATCAGCAACATTCTCAGCGATAGAACGGCCGGTGATGGTCGGGCACTCGCCATGCAGCTTGTCGCCGAGCTGCGCCATCAACGCGCGCAGACCGCCCGCGTTGTAAAAGTCCTCCATCAAATAATCATTCCCGTTGGGCCGCACATTAGCGAGCACGGGTGTGGTGCGGCTGATACGGTCGAAATCCTCCAGCGAAATATCAAAGCCCGCGCGGCCAGCCATGGCGATTACATGCACGATGGCATTGGTGGATCCGCCCACGGCCATGTCCACTGTGATGGCGTTTTCAAACGACTCGCGTGAGAGCACATCGGAAGGCTTGAGATTGGCCCAGGCCAAATCAACGGCGCGGCGGCCGCAGGCGGTGGACATCCGCATGTGTTCGCTGACCATCGCCGGAATGCTCGAGGCGCCCGGCAGACAAAACCCCAACGCCTCGGCAATGGCACCCATCGTCGAGGCCGTGCCCATCGTCATGCAATGGCCCGGCGAACGGCCGATGGCGTTTTCGAATTTCGTCCAGTCCTCGTCGCATAGATTGCCCGCACGCCGCTCGGCCCAGAATCCCCATACCGAACTGCCACTACCGAGCGCCTCCTTGCCCCAGCGCGCAGTGGACATCGGACCACAGGGCAGATAAATGATCGGGATGTCCGCTGAGATTGCGCCCATTAGCAGCGCCGGCGTGGTCTTGTCGCAGCCGCCCATGAGCACCGCGGCGTCAATCGGATGACAGCGCAGCACCTCTTCCGCCTCCATCGCAAGGAGATTGCGATACAGCATCGTGGTCGGCTTCATCAACATTTCACCGAGCGACATCACCGGCACTTCCACCGGAAATCCGCCCGTCTGCCAGACGCCCTGCTTCACTTTCTCGGCACGTTCGCGCAAGTGGGAATGACAGGTGTTCAGGTCGCTCCAAGTGTTGAGAATGCCGATGATCGGTTTGTCACGATAATCTTCATCCGCCCAGCCCATACCCTTGAGCCTCGAGCGATGCCCAAATGACCTTAAGTCATCCGGCGCAAACCAACGCGCACTACGCAAGCCGGCGGGATCCCTGTTTTCTTGAGTCGACTCGCTCATGATGGACGCGGGTTTGTAGCGAAAAAACTTCCTTTGCGCGAGGCAATTGATGTTTGAGCTGGCAAGGCCAACAGCCTTACCTGACCATTTGTCCATGAGCCTGATTGTTGAGGAACCCAAGCTGTTGCTGGACACCCGCTCGCCGCTGGGCGAAGGCCCGCTCTGGGATGCGGGCCGCAAGGTGCTTTGGTGGGTGGATATTCTGGAATGCCTTGTCCAATGCTACAACCCCGCCGATGGATCGAATCGCAAGTGGGACATAGGCCAAATGCCTGGGACCCTCGTATTGGCCCAAGACGGACGCTTGGTCTTGGCCGCGGAAAAAGGGTTTCTCTATTTTGATCCGGAAACCGGCGCAACCGAAACCATCATTGATCCGGAATCGGACCGACCGGAGCATCGTTTCAACGACGGCAAATGCGACCCGGCCGGCCGCCTCTGGGCGGGCACCATGCCGATTTGTGAGGAGGGTAATTCCGGCGCGATGTATTGCCTGCACGCCGACGGACACGCCGAGCGGATGGCCACGGACTACGCTATCCCCAACGGCATTCTCTGGAATACGGATGCCACCACGATGTATCACATCGATAGCCCTACCCGCCGAATCGATGCATGGGATTTTGATCACGCCAGCGGCACCATCGGCAATCGGCGGCCTTTGTATCATGTTACGCAGGAAGGCGCCTTTCCGGACGGCATGGCGATGGATGGCGAAGGCAAAATATGGTTGGCGCTCTGGGGCGGATGGGGGGTGGTACGGCTTGATCCGGGGACCGGTGAGGAGTTGGTCCGGCTGGATCTGCCCGTGAGTCAGGTGTCTGCTTGCGCGTTTGGTGGGCCGAATCTAGATGAGCTGTACATCACCAGCGCCCGCAAAAACCTCAGTAAAGAGGCTCTGGAAAAACAGCCGCACGCCGGCAGTTTATTTAAAGCCCGACTTGGTGTGACAGGAACCGAATTCACCCGATTTGCCGGCTGAAGCCCCGTTGCCCTCGAGAAAAAGGATCGCCAATTGCGGACGATTCGCCTAAACGAACCGAGTTCCATGGCGTTTATTCACGACGACTTTTTGTTGGGCAACGATCCCGCGCAACGGCTGTACCACGAGTACGCCAAGAGCGAGCCGATCCTCGATTACCACAATCACCTGCCGCCGGCCGAGGTGGCCGACAATCGGCGTTTTACCAATCTCGGCGAGATGTGGCTGGAGGGCGATCACTACAAATGGCGGGCCATGCGCGCCAATGGCGAACCTGAAGCCGTTATCACCGGCGATGCCGATCCCAAGGAAAAATTCCTCGCCTGGGCCCGTACCATCCCGCACACGCTTGGCAACCCGCTTTATCACTGGACGCATCTAGAACTTGCGCGCTACTTCGGCATCACAGAACTGCTCAGCCCCGATACGGCTGAATCGATTTGGGAACAGACCACCGAACGCCTGAGCGATTCGGCGTTATCAGTGCACGGCATTTTGGAACAATTCGATGTGCGCGGCCTTTGCACCACAGATGATCCCGTGGATCCGCTGGACCAGCATGAAGCCATTGCCGCGCTCGACATCCGTACCATGGTGTACCCGACCTTTCGGCCGGATAAATCCTGGGGCGTCGACAATCCCGAAGCGTTCAACGGCTGGGCCGATAAACTGGCCACGGCCGCCGGCGTGACCACCGACACCCTGCCCGGCTTCCTTGCTGCGCTGGAAAAACGCGTGAACGATTTTCACGCCATCGGTTCGCGCCTGAGCGATCACAGTTTCCCCTACTGCTTTGATGTGTTCCCCAGCAACCCCGAAGCCACGCGCATCTTCGACAAAGCCCGCATTGGTCGCGCCGCCACGCCGGAGGAGCAACGTCAATTCGGCGCCCACGTGATGGTGCATCTAGGCCGGCTCTACACCGCCAAAGGCTGGGCCATGCAGCTTCACATCGGCCCGCAACGCAACAACAACACCCGCCTCTTCAACACCATCGGCCCCGACATCGGCTGCGATTCCATCGGCGACTGCCCGCAGGCCGCCGCGCTCGGCGCGTTCCTCGACCGCCTCGAACAGGATGGCGCCCTGCCCAAGACCATTCTCTACAACAACAACCCAATGGATAACTTCACGTTTGCCACCATGATCGGAAACTTCCAAGGCGGCACCCCGGGCAAGCTGCAATTCGGCAGCGGCTGGTGGCACGCCGATCAACAGGAAGGCATGGAATGGCAGATGAAAGCGCTGGCCAACACTGGCCTGCTCTCGCGCTTCGTGGGGATGCTCACCGATTCGCGGTCGTTCCTCAGTTTCCCGCGTCACGAATATTTCCGACGCACCCTGTGCAACCTCATCGGCGGCTGGCAACGCGACGGCATCGTGCCTGATGATGACGAATTCGTGGGCGGGATGATCCAACGCATCTGTTACCAAAACGCCGCCGACTACCTCGAGCTGGCACTGGAGAATTAATCTTCGATTCGCAGGATGCGGTTGTGCCCCGTGTCCACGACGTAGAGTTTGCCTTTTTCCCACGTGACGCCGTGGGGATAATCCAACTTCACCTTGCCGTGGCCCAGTACGGTGGAGACTTCGCCGGTCTTGGGATCGTACTTTCGAATCAAGTCATTGGCCTCATCGGCGATGTACACATTGTCCGCATCATCCACGCAAATGTGCTTAGGTGCACCGAGCTTAGCCTGTTTGCCCGGACCATCCTGTTTGCCACGTTTGCCAGTGCCGGCGACGGTGTAAATTTTCCCGTTGGACCGCACGACCCGCAGCGCGTGGCCGCCGCGTTCGAGCACGTAGACATTACCCTTGGAATCCGGTGCCACCGCGCGTGGATCTACCAACGGCGCCTCAGTGGCCTGCGCGCCATCCGCCGGCACGCCGCGTTTGCCGTTACCGGCAATCGTACTTACCTTGCCGGATTTCAAATCCGCCATACGGATGCGGCGGTTCTGAATGTCCGCAATGTAAATCTGATCGTGGGCCGCGTTCATCGTGATGCACATGGTAAACGTGAACGCCGCCTTCCGCAGCGGCCCGCCATCACCACCAAAGCCCCTTTTACCGGTGCCCACTACCGTGCTGACAATCCCGCGCGTGTCGATTTTGCGGACACAAAAATTCCACGAATCGGAAATATACACATCGCCCGCTGGCGTCACGGCCACGTTGTGCATGCCGTTGAAGGTGGCCGCCTTAGCCGGGCCTCCGTCTCCCTTGTAGCTCTTGCTGCCGTCCCCAGCGATGGTGGTAAAAATATTTTCCGGCGTTAGCTTGTGCACGCGACCGCCGGCCAGTTCCACGATGAACATGTTGCCTTGCGCATCAAAATCCACACCAAAAGGCTGCTTCAGAGGATTAGGCCGCGTGGTCACCGGCCCGCCTTCGCCGGGATTCCAGCTTCCGTAAATCAACGTCACCTTCGGCTCAGCCGCCAGCACGCCCAGCGCGGTCATCAACAAAAAAACCAACTGCTTCATGACGGCAGTCTTTCAAGACCAAAGCCGTTTGGCAATCCGCGGTTGTACCGTGTGGCCGACGCGGCTATCGTCCCGCCCATGAGTTTATCCGGACAAAACGCATTGGTGGTAGGCGGCGGCACAGGCATGGGCGAGGCGATTGCCCTCGGGCTCGCCGCTGAAGGCGCAACCGTGGCCGTCGCCGGCCGTCGCCAAGAAAAGTTGGACGCCGTCACTGCCCAGGCCGGAGGAATTCTCACCCACACCGTGGATGTAGGCGATCGCCCCAGCGTGCAAGCCTTGTTCGACTGGGCTGCCGAAACCTTTGGCGGCCGGCTTGACCTGTTGGTGAACTGCGCCGGCGTGAATGTGCCCAAGCGATCCATGAGTGAGCTGTCGCCCGAGGATTGGGACAAGGTTCTGAACATCAATGCCACCGGCGCCTTCAATTGTATGCACTACGGCCTGCCACTGATGCGACCTCACAAAAACGGCCTGGTGATCAACATCTCCTCCACCAGCGGTAAGCGCGCCGCACCGCTTGGCGGAGTGTCCTACAACGCCAGTAAATTTGCCATGGCCGCGCTAGGCACCAGCGCCAGCGAGGATGAACGCGAGAACGGCATTCGCGTGACAACCATTTTCCCAGGCGAAGTCAATACGCCCATTCTTGACGACCGCCCCGTGCCGCCGAGCGCCGAGCATCGCGCGAAGATTCTTACCGCCAAAGACATCGGCGACATCACCGTGGCCATTGCCAAGCTGCCTCCGCTCGCCCACGTGCCCGAGCTCGTCATTAAGCCCATCGGCCAGTCGTTCATCTAGCAGTCGATTCAGCTTTGGCGTCATTCTCAAACGCTCAAGGAAATCTGTCCCACTAGAAAGCATAGCTGTTTTCCGAAAAAGCCTGTATTACAAAGGTCAATTCTACTATTTTCCTCCCCGACGGCCCAAAGGGCGCGTTTTCTAAGATGCGACCCATTGGGCAAATCAAAGACGAAGCGGAAGCCAAGCGGTTTGGAGATTTCCTGTATGCCAACGAAATCCACTGTGATGTCGATGAGGATGAGGATTGCTGGACCATCTGGATCCATGATGACGACCAAATCGCCAAGGCGGAATCCGAACTCGCCGAATTTCTAAAGACCCCGGGCCACCCCCGCTACACGCAGGCCAGTGCCCGCGCGGAGAAAATTCGGCAGGACCAAGCCAAGGAGGAGGAACGCGCCGCCCGCCGCCAGGTGGATGTGCGGACCGAGGTCTTTGGCGGTGTGCAAGCCACCCCGTATCTGTCCTATTGCCTGATTGGCATTTGCCTGATGGTCCAGTTGCTCCAGATGACCGATCGCAATGTGGATTTCCTCCGCATGTCCACCATCGACATCACTAACGAAGCAAAAGCTTCAATGAATCAGGCGCAGGAAACGGAGTACCGTCTGCGCAACGTATTCCTGCCTGAAATCACCGGTAAAAAAATTGCTCTTCAGGATGGAGAACAAGTCGCACAACGTGGTCAGATTTGGCGGATCGTGACGCCCATCTTTCTGCACTTCGGCCTACTGCACATCATCTTCAACATGTACTGGCTATATTTTTTGGGAGGCGGACTAGAAGGTAAACTTGGACTGAGACGTACGCTAGGCTTCATTCTATTAGCCGCCGTAGTTTCCAATCTTGGCCAATACCTCCTAAGCGGCCCAGCCTTCGGAGGCATGTCTGGCGTGAACTACGCCCTCTTTGGATACATATGGATTCGCGGCAACAACGATCCCCGTTTCGGCCTGCAACTTGATCAAGGAACGATCACCATGTTGCTGATCTGGTTTGTGGTTTGTTTCACTGGCCTCGTCGGCAATATTGCCAACGCCGCCCACACTCTAGGCCTGATCGTCGGAGTCAGTGCCGGCTGGCTGGCCGCCCAGCGCGCTCTACGTTAAGAAAATCCCTCCAACATTATTTCATTTCACGGG
>Ga0160423_10000287_pt1 | contig 39950 bp, 40 predicted proteins | sample CRUFie14St8metaG_FD_108191 | JGI IMG/M metagenome (GOLD analysis project Ga0160423, IMG submission 108191) | Marine microbial communities from the Costa Rica Dome - CRUD Field 142mm St8 metaG | ecosystem: Environmental > Aquatic > Marine > Oceanic > Photic zone | place: Costa Rica: the Eastern...
AGAAGGGCGCTGTGATCTTAATCGCTCATGTTTTTTTCTATCAGTTAGTCCCATAGCTTTAGATTTGTCCTTAAGCTTGGCAGATCGCAATTAGATGCACAGGCAAGCTCAATGGGCTTTTTTATACCTTTTCTTTGAATGTTGTATCTTGCTTTTGCCTGAAAACCTTCCTTTATCAATCTTTCACCATGTAGTTCTAATATTCCACTATGAGCAAACCCACCAAACAAAGCCTCGCGACTTTTTACGGGTTCAACCCCACTTGCGTCAGCTAATGTGAACGCTTCTGCTAATGCACCTATTGTAAGACCGACTATCATATGATTTGCAGATTTAGCAATATGGCCAGCTCCAGTATCGCCAACGCGTGTTATTTGCTCTCCTAATATTTGCAGCCATGGCAGAGCTCTGTTGAATGCTTGATTGCTGCCTCCAACCATTATGGTGGGAGTGCCCGATTCCGCTGCTGTATTGCCTCCTGAAACTTGAGCGTCAACCCACTCAGAGCCACTCATTTTTAATTTAGCAGCAAAGGCGCGAGTTTTCAGAACTGATGTTGTTCCTATGTCCAATTAACAAAGAACCAGGTCCTAGATTATTAGCTAACCCTTTAGAGTTACCCTTGGCTCCAAAGACAACCTCATCCACAGCTTCCGCATCAGTTAACATTAATATTGTAACATTAGCCTCTTCGGAAACATCGCATGGTGTTTTGCAGACATGTAGATTGTCCAACTTCGTTGCAAGTTGAGAGGACTTCGACTAATTCCTATTCCAAACTCTAAGCATTGCTCCTAATTGGCTTAATTTATGCACCACTGGAGTTCCCATGAGGCCTAGGCCAATCAAACCAACCGTTAGTCCTGCAACCTATTTACTTTTATTCGGATCCATCATCATCGCTGTATCGTGCATACCTAGCTGCAGAGCCCCGTTCTATAGCAGCGGCTGTGAGTCGATCAACAGCAAGTTCGTGTCTTAGCATTTCTAAGAAGCGAAGTTCTTCTTGAGTTGCAATACCATTCACAGCTACAACATCACAGGCAAGAGCGTATGCAGTAGGGCATAATTTTGTTGGAAGTGATTGGCGGATTATCTCAATAGCTGCATCTAATCCATCTTCTTCTGTTAAAAGGTCTGTGCAAGCGGCGGCAGTTTCAAAAAACTTAGCGTCGTCAAATCCTACAAATATGGGCAACCCCAAAGTCATTGATTTAATGGTTTTTAATTCGTTTTCTTCTACGCGTCCATCTGCCGCTGCTGCGAGCACAACGGAGTAGACCAATGCCGCATTATAACTAATCATTAACGAACCTTTTGCAAATATGTTTTTTGCTAAATTTAAATAACATGTTAACTCTCATCTAAAGGTTACAATTTATTTTTATTGTTTTACTATACTGATAACGTATTAAAAGAAACTTGCACTAATAATCTTTTTTTAAGACGAGAGAATACCATGAATATTTTGCCAGATGACCCACTAGGCAGTGGTGGAATTGCCGTTTTTGCAGAGGCTCTGCGAGCTGGTAAAACCTCAGCAAAGAAGGCTGTTAGAGCATATCTAGATCGAATAGAGGCTTTAGAACCAAAACTGAACGCATACCAGTTTGTAGCTTATGAACAGGCGGAAGAAGCAGCAGAGGCGATAGACAAGTTATTGGCTTCAGGAATTGATTTAGGCCCGCTGATGGGAGTTCCGATTGCCATAAAAGATATTTACGCGGTGGACAATATGCCAACAACTAACGGCTCTCTGTATGATGCATCGCAGATAACAGGTCCCGAGGGACGATATGTCACTGCATTAAAACAATCTGGCTGTATCATCTTAGGTAAAACCAAAACGGTTGAATATGCGCTCGGAGCCACTGGCGTCAATGAAGCGAGAGGAACCCCCTGGAATCCGTGGGACCTATCCACACATCGCATCCCAGGTGGATCTTCTAGCGGTTCAGGGGTGGCTACTGCGGCTGGTATGTGCGCTTTTGCTATGGGCTCTGATACCGGCGGTTCGGTTAGAATACCAGCATGTCTGAATGGGATATTTGGACACAAAACATCCGTAGGTCTCTTGCCCACAGATGGTGTTTTCCCACTTTCTCCAACGCTTGATACACTCGGCCCATTAACCAGTAATGCCGCAGATGCAGCCATTCTGCATGCCATAATGACAGGTTCTGATATTCCTTTGGCAACGCCGTTAACGGGTTTGCGGCTGGGAAAACCGACATCATTCTTTTTTGAAGACATAGACGCAGATGTTCTGTCCTGTGTCGAAGCTGCCCTAGCTTCGCTGGTCGAAGCGGGAGTGGAAATAGTTGATGTAGATATACCCGACCCAAACGAGCGAGACTGGATTTTCCCCGCTATTGCACCGCCAGAATTTTTGGCTGCAATTGGAGAAAAAGGATTTCGTGCGGCTTTACCAGAGATGGACCCTACCACTGGTGCTAGAGCAGAAAAAGGTCTTTCAATCTCTGGAATGGAACATGCTGCTGCAGTCATACGGCACCATCAACTTGCCGCTTTAGCTGAGGATGCTTTTGAAGGGCTGGATGGATGGGTTTCACCGACATGCCCTTTTTTACCAATGCCTGTAGAGGATCTAATAGACCCAAAATCAGCGCAAAAATCACTACAAGCTTCACGAAATACTCAACCAGGAAATATATTTCGTCTTTGTGCGATAACAACGCCGGTTCATCAATTTGGATCGGCATTGCCCGTGGGCCTTCAAGTAATGTGTCCTCTGGGAATGGATAAAGAAGCTTTATCTATAGGACTCGCACTGGAGGAGCACTTTGGATTATCAGCCCGGCCGGAGCTCTTAGTAGACTGAAAAACCATATTTTTTAATAAAAAAAGCAACTTTTGAAAATGAGTAGAAATAGACATGGAAGATTTCAAGAAAGTCTTTGACTATATTATTGTTGGCGCTGGATCTGCCGGGTGTACATTAGCTAACCGGTTGACTGAAGATGTTTCCAGGACAGTTCTTCTGCTAGAAGCGGGTGGAAAGGATTTAAACCCTTGGATACATATTCCTGTAGGTTTTGTAAAAACGTTGGACATGCCGGGATTGAATTGGAGGTTTGAAACCGAACCAGAACCTAATTCTAAAAACAGGAGGATACCAATTCCGAGAGGGCGTGTCTTGGGCGGGTCAAGCTCAATTAACGGGATGGTATATGTTCGGGGTCAGCCACTTGATTATGACACTTGGTCCCAGTTAGGCAATCGTGGGTGGTCTTATGAATCAGTTCTCCCTTATTTTTCAAAGTCAGAAAATTATGAGAGCTCTGATGAAGCATGGAGAGGAAAGAACGGCGAACTCGTCACTGCCGAAGGGAGAGAAAAAGCGGAACTTTTAGATGTTGTTTTAGATGCTGCGGAACAGTGCGGGTATCCTAAAAACGCTGACTATAACAGCGGCGACCAAGAGGGTTTTGGTTATTTCCAGGTTACTCAAAAAAATGGCAGACGCTGGTCTACCGCCAAAGCTTTTCTCGAGCCTGCGTTAAAAAGACCTAACCTGAGTTTAGAAATAAATGCTCACACCACGGCGATATTGACAGACGGGGGTCGGGCAACCGGTGTAAAATTTGAACAAAATGGTAAGACAAGAAACGTGATGGCAGCAAAAGGTGTGGTACTATGCGCTGGAGCCGTGCAGTCTCCCCAAATTCTTGAGCTATCAGGTATTGGAAATCCAAGTATCCTTAGACAATATGGTATTGAGGTGGTTCATCCTCTTCCTGGTGTTGGAGAGAATTATCAGGATCATTACATGGTGCGTCAAACGTGGAAAATAAAAAAGAAAATAACGCTGAATGAACAAACACGGGGTTTGTCGTTGATAAAGGAGACTTTGCGTTATGCAATCACTCGACGTGGAATAATGACGTATCCGGCTGGAATACTTGCTGGTTTTGTCCGTACTCGTCCTGAGATTGCAACTCCCGATGTTCAATATCATATAGCTCATGCAAGTTTTAAGGATGTGAAAAAGCGGATCCTGGATAAACATCCCGGTATGACGATCTCGCCGTGCCAACTGAGGCCAGAATCTAGAGGGTCGATACATGTCAAGTCGTCAAACCCAGACGAGCAACCCGCAATAAAAGGGAACTTTCTTGCGGAAGAAAATGATAGAAAAACATTAATCGAAGGCATGAAGATTGCTAAGCGGATTGCCTCCGCGCCAGCGCTTAAGGACTTTGTTGCAAAAGAACTCAATCCTAACGAAGGTGTCCAAAGTGATGATGAGTTGCTTGATTTCGCCAGAGAGCGGGGTAATACCGTTTATCATCCTGTGGGGACCTGTAAAATGGGTAGCGACCCCAATGCTGTAGTAGACGATAGGCTTCGTGTCCACGGAATACAATCACTTCGAGTTGTAGATGCGTCTATTATGCCGACATTAACGTCAGGTAATACGAATGCGCCAACGATTATGATAGCGGAAAAGGCTGCGGATATGATTAAAGAGGACGAAGCAAGTGTAAGATAAAGATGCTTTAAGTGCGCCGAAATTCCTGTTTGAGTTTAAAGGAAAGAAAATTGTTAGAAAAATTTGAACCACTTATTAAGAAGTTGATAGAGGCCCGTTTAACGGGGTCGATGGTAGATATTGAAGGAAACGAGCAAATAGAGAACTTGGAGACCGCTTATCAAATTCAAGAAAAGGTACTAGAGGGCTTAGGAAACAGATCTGTATTTTGGAAAGTTGGCTCTACTTCTGAAGAGGCCCAGAAAAAGCTGGGCACAGACGAGCCTGGATCATGTCAGGTGCCAGGAAAATACTGCTTTCAAAATGGCGATCACATTCCAATATTTGATACGCACGATGTTTGGGTCGAAGGCGAATTTGGGATTCGGTTGGGTAGTGAGTTGCCGAGTCGTGACGAGGCATATAGTCATAGTGAAGTTATTTCCGCGATCGATGGGGCTGCAGCGGCGCTCGAACTTGTGGGATCGCGTTTTCGCTCGGGTATTGCACATAGCGGTAGGTACAATGTAACTGCTGATTGCGGAGCAAACATAGCTTTATGTATTGGTGAAATAGCTACGCTTTCTAAACGCACTTCTCTAAAGGATAACCCCGCTGAACTATACGTTAACGATAAAAAAGTCGCTTCAGGTTCTGGTGAAAAAGCTTTGGGTGATCCTATAAATGTGATGGTGTGGTTAGCTAATCAACAAAGAAGCAGGGGGGGGCTTAGAGCGGGTTCTGTTGTTTCGACTGGAACGTGTACCGGGCTCTTTAAGGTTAAACCGGGGGACAATATCCGACTTTCGTGCGGAATAATAGGTGATGTGAGCGCATCGCTAGACAAGATGACAGCAACGCTAAACGATGAATAAAGGCTTAAACACAAACTTCTAATCGTAATTTTTATAGCTTATTTGGCGCATCTGTTAAAATAATCTAAATGACTATCTGGACAAGTTTTTATCGAGTGCAATTTTATAATGTTAGATGATACGGATAGAAAAATTTTAGCGGTTCTTCAAGGCGATGCGTCGGTTCGTCAATCTTACATTGCCAACCTTATTGGCTGTCCAATTTCTACAGTTAATGATCGTATAAGCCGTATGCGCAACAATGGGACAATAAAGAATCTAGTTGCCAATATTGATGCATCGAAAGCTGGTTTAAATATACTTGCGTTTATTTCAGTTTTGATAGATTGGAATAAATCCAACGAAACTTTCAGTGCTGCCGTGAAAAGAATGCCAGAAGTATTGGAATGCCATAACGTAACTGGAGATTGGTCTTATTTGCTGAAAGTAAGGGCCATCAATAACTCTGCTTTGGAAGAGTTGATATCAAATAAAATTAAAAGTTTTCCTGGCGTGACCCGCAGCGAAACAATATTTGTTGTACAAACGGATAAAGAGACATCAGCAGTGCCTTTGTCTTTATAAAATCTTGTAGACGTGATTTGGTGACTAGCAATGTAAAATTAAAACATTATGTTAGCGATTGGTCCTGGTTAGTTACTCCAAGGTGTTTTGACCAATAGAGCAAATATAATTCTTCCGTCTGGGGTGGATTTAAAATGTTATTTAAGAAAAAAAAAGGCTGGGAAATTCCTGAACGGCGCATTACAAACGAAGCATTTTTTATAAATCGGCGTGATTTGATTAAGCGCATTGTTGGAACCACAGGGCTTCTCGCAGCTACCGCAATCGTTCCTGCAGCTTTAGCCTCCCAAGACAAGGATCAAAAATATCAGGCGACACGCAATGAGCGTTACAAATTTAGCAGGACGTTGACCGACGAATTCGACGCTACAACCTATAATAACTTTTATGAATTTGGGTCGCATAAAAGTATTTATAAAGCAGCTCAAGCCCTTACAACCAGTCCTTGGTCAATAACCATAGACGGATTAGTTGATAATCCTAAAAAATTTGATTGGGATGATTTATTAAGCCAATTGCCGATAGAGGAGCGGGTATACCGCCACAGGTGTGTAGAGGCATGGTCGATGATAGTCCCTTGGATTGGTTTTCCCTTGTCAAGCTTAATATCACTAGTGAAACCCTTATCGAATGCCAAGTATATAGTTTTAGAAACAGTAATGGAAAAGGATGCAATGCCCGGCTTGAGGCAACATTGGTATCCATGGCCGTATACTGAAGGATTAACGTTAGCAGAGGCTGGTAATGAGTTAGCTTTTATGGCTACAGGTGTGTACGGTAAAAAACTACCAAAGCAAATGGGTGCTCCTGTTAGATTGGTTGTTCCATGGAAGTATGGCTTTAAATCGATCAAGTCAGTTGTGCGCATAACATTTACTGAGGAAAGACCAGTTTCCTTTTGGGAAAAACTTCAGCCTAAAGAATATGGCTTCTGGGCCAATGTAAACCCACAGGTTGACCATCCGAGATGGAGTCAGGCTCGAGAGCGTACACTTTCAGGTCAAACAATCCCCACGCAACTTTTTAACGGATATGCAGAATTTGTGACCCACCTGTACGAGGACAAGAAAAGCGAGAATCTTTTCAGATAGATAAAGTTTTATACGATTTAAAACTTATAGTTTTTTAGTTTTCCAAGGCAACGAATGATAGAGAGGTTTTCTTTTCGGACGCGTTGTACCATTGTCTTCCAAACAAATTTATTCGGATTAATTTTTCGCGCGCGCTTTATGTTTCCGTCGGTGGCAGAAGCAAAGGGATTAATGCCATCATCTATATGCCTTGCGATACGCTGGTTTTCAAGAAACTTTTCGCGCAAGTTTGAGGCGGTATTTTTTAAAATTTTCTCTTTGTGAAAGAGTAAATACGGCGTGTCCCAAAAGGAAACCTTGCATGTTTTTGTATCGAGCATAACAGTGTGTATCCCGGAGAAAAATTTTACTATCAATACCAGAACTATAATCGTACCAATAGTAATTTGACCGCGGATACCAAATAGTTTTCGATATGGAAAATCTAGAATCCGATCGATCAGTTTTTTGGCATCGCCCTTACTTTTTTGGTGCATCTAAGCTCTTTCTAAAACTACGGTTGGAATAAAGCATAATAGGCAACTTATACCGATTTAATAGGTGTTATCCAAAAGAATACTCAGCTTATTACCATAAGAGTTTTCTCATCAGGTCACTACTTACCAAAGTAACTCATGCTGGTTTTTTCAGTGTATTTAAAATTTCACGTCATTTCGAGATTTCCCGTACCTATCAAAATATTATTCGATTAAGAAATTATTTTGCGTTTAATATTGAAGCCTTGGTAATGTCTTGCTAACTCTCATGCTGTCTTATTTGCTTTCAAATTGGGAAAATCTAATGAATGGTGCAGAATCACTTGTTAAAACCTTGGTTAAGTCTGGTGTGGATGTTTGTTTTACAAATCCGGGAACTTCAGAGATGCACTTTGTTGCGGCTTTAGACCATGTTGAAGGAATGCGTTGTGTTCTAGGTCTTTTTGAAGGGGTTGTCACAGGTATGGCAGACGGTTATGGAAGAATGGCAGACAAGCCTAGCTCTACCCTTCTGCATCTTGGGCCTGGACTTGGGAATGGACTTGCTAATCTGCACAATGCAAAGAAAGCGCACACTCCGATAGTGAATATTGTGGGTGATCATGCGACTTATCATGTGGAGTATGATGCTCCTTTAACGGCTGATATAGAGGGTATTGCAAAACCAGTATCTTCTTGGGTTAAAACATCAAAGTCATCAAAAGACATTGCGCGAGATGGTGCAGAGGCAGTGATGGCCGCGAGATCAGGTCCCGGACAAATTGCAACATTAATTTTACCAGCTAACACTGCGTGGGATGAAGCCAATTCTGCAGCAAACCCATTGGATGTTCCTCCGCAGTCTAAAATATCCAACGAGACCATAACTAGCATCGCTAAAGTATTGTATGAAGGTGGAGAAACCTTAATTCATATGACAGGTCGAGCTCTTCGAGAAGATACCTTAAATCTTTTGGGAAAGATCCAATCGAAGACGGGATGTCGTTTGTCTTGTATGACTTCTAATGGACGTTGGCAAAGAGGCGCAGGCCGTGTTGCTATAGAAAGAATACAGTATCCAATTGACATAGCTTTAAAACAATTAGAGACGGTTAAAAATTTAATACTCTTAGGTACAAAGGTACCCGTTGCGTTTTTTGCATATCCAAATAAGCCAAGCGTCCTTATTCCCGATAGTTGTAAGGTCTTTCAGATGGCTGATGTAGATATGGACTTAGTTTACGCTGTTGAAGCATTAGCGGACGAATTAGATGTTCATAACCATCAACCAAAAAAACAGGAACACAGCAAACCAGAATTGATGTCAGGAAAATTAACATCCGATTCTATTGCTTGTGCATTGGGTAATTTGATGCCTGAAAATGCAATCATCGCTGATGAGTCGGTGTCCTCGGGGCGCGGTTTTATGCCGTTCACGCAAGGTGCAAATCCTCATGACTGGCTTGCTTTAACAGGTGGATCTATAGGACTGGGCTTGCCATACGCTACCGGTGCGGCAATAGCTTGCCCTGATAGAAAAGTAATTTGCACAGAGGGTGACGGGTCTGCAATGTACACGTTACAGGCGCTTTGGACGCAAGCGAGAGAGGGTTGCGATATTGTTAATATTATTTTTAATAATGGTTCATATGCTATTTTAAAGGGTGAATTAGCCAATGTTGGGGCTAAAAACCCGGGTAGAAAGGCTCTGGATATGATGGAACTAGATCGCCCAGAAATTGAATGGGGTGCGTTAGCCAAAGGGATGGGAATCCAAGCTACAAGAGCGACAGATGCTGGTGAATTTAATCACCAGTTATCAAGAGCTATAGACAGTCCTGGACCACACTTGATAGAAGCGATGTTGCGCTGAATGTTTCCTAATCAAAAAGTTTTTGTGCAGTGCTAGAAAAAGATAATCTCACGGAAGCAACTAGCAGCCTGGCTCTATTGGAGCAGAGCGAAGTTGCTCATTTGTTTTCATCCTACCGTTCTGCGATCGCAAGTGTGTTAGAGTTGGTTGAACATAACGCCCATATTGTAGCATATGTAGATAAGAGTGGTGTAGCCTATCATATCTTCGAAAACGTAAGACGCAGAACAGCTGGCCTAAGGTTTAGTTACATAGATGAAACGAATCCTGAAACAATGCTTAATGCTTTTTCGGACGATACAGGCTTAATTTGGATAGAGAGTATCAAGGCTCCTTATCTACAAATACCGGATTTAGAGGCAGTTGCCTGCATAGCTAAAGAGAAAGCTGTGATTTCTATATGTGATAATACATTAGCAACCCCATATCTCCTTCAGCCGCTTAAATTTGACTTTGATATCGTGGTAAGTGATGGTCAGTCATTGAGTGCTGGTCTCAACATACCTGAATTTGGTTACGCGGCAGTTGGAAAAGACAGAGAATTCTTAAGTGAAAAACTTAAGTTTTTAAAAAATACGCTGGGAAGCCATGCGAACGATGTTGGGGAAGACTTTATAAAAAATATTATTGAAACGTTTGATAGCAGAATGGAAATTGTGTGCGCAAATATGTCAGAGCTTGCCCGTTTTCTAAGACTAAATTCGAACGTAAAAGACGTTTATTTGCCGACTTTTGAAAGAGGCGAAAAAGCTAAATTGGCAAAATTTCCCCCGGAAAGAAATGCTGGTACTTTGTCCTTTAGACTGTTAGGGGACCTAGAGAGCGCATTAGCCCTCAAACAAAAACTATTTACATTGAATAATTCTGGTGAAGAATTAAGCCCATTAAGAAAAATTTTACATCCTGCCTCAGATTTATATTCAGACGTGCCCAAAGAAGTACGGAGCGGAATGGGAATTACGGACGATCTCTTCCAACTAGTTGTCGGAGGAGGTAATGTGAAACATTTAATAGATGGTCTAAAACAGGAATTTATCGAAATCGCTTAAGCACTTCTGCTGTCTAGTGCCTATAAGCCGGTTCTGTATTGTCCAGTACTCTTCTGAGAGCAGAGAAATGTCTGCTGGCTAGTTTTGGCGCCTCATCAACAAATTGCGCCTTTGTTTCTTGGCGCACGCGGTCTGAAATTGTTCTAAGTTTTCCGCCCTGTGACTTTGCTAGCACCTGGAACATTGAAGCTCGCTCGAGATAATAGAGGTCATTAAATGCATCAGCAACTGTGGGACCTGCCACAACAACACCATGACTTGCCATGAAAAGTATGGATTTGTTTCCAATTTTTCTCGCAAGTCGATCGCCTTCGTCGGATGCAAGTGCTAAGCCTTCATATTCATCATCATAGGCAACCCTACCATCGAAAAGTAACGCATTTTGTTCCATCATCTCCAACTTCCCATCCTCGAGAAGTGTGATGGACGTGGCATATGGCATGTGGGTATGTAAAACACAAATAGCATGCGGAGCTCCTAGATGTATTCTACTATGGATAAAAAAAGCAGTATCCTCTACTTCATTATCTCCCTCTAACACCTCTCCCTTGTCGTTACATAAAACTAGAGAAGAGGCGGTAACTTCAGACCAATGCCAGCCATATGGATTGATGAGAAATCTATTGCCGCGCATTACGCCATCTTCATCGGGCACTGCTAACGAGAAATGATTATCAACGCCCTCATGCAGATTTAGGCGAGCTGCCCATCTTAAAGCACAGGCTAAATCAATTCTTGATTGCTTTAGGTCCGGGTTCATGATGTTATCCCTAGCAAATTGGATTTTTAATTACGGTAGCATAATAAGCACTGTAAAGACTAATTTGAAGAAAAAATAAATTAAACAGACGCTATGGTTGGAATCAGTCGAGACGCTCTAAGAGTATGTTTTTTAATTTCATATATTCAGCACTTGTAAACTTGTCTTGAGTAGGTGGTGAATAATTTTGGATATTATCCTTGAAACCAGCGCCGTTTTCTTTTCTGCACTCCTATCTGCCACTCTAATTCCTGCGACATCGGAAGCTGTTTTAATAGCAACTGTGCTGAATGGAGATACCAATATTTGGATTTTAGCGCTAATAGCCACTTTTGGAAATACTGCTGGCGCAATAATAAATTGGGCAGTAGGAACTTTTCTTTCGGGTTTAAGCAAAAAATCTTGGTTTCCTATGAACAAGAAAATAATTGTTAAAGCGGAGGACCATTTTAAAAAATATGGGGTCTGGTCGCTTCTATTCTCCTGGTTGCCAATAATTGGTGATCCGTTAACTCTCGTTGCTGGATATTTAAAAGTTCCTTTTTGGATTTTTTGCGTGCTTGTATTTTTAGGAAAAGCAGCACGATATTTTTTTATTGTTCAATTCTTTTCCGGTTCTTCGCACTCGTGAACGGTCAATTTGTTCAGCGCATTTTTTAATGACCTATCGTCGTTGTTTTTTATAGATCAATTTTATAAAAACGAGCTGCATTAAATTTAAAGACTCGATCAATATCTGGCTTCGGTAAGTGACTAAGTATTTCCAGTATACTTAACAGTTGGTTCTCGTAGGATACCCGCAGCCCAGCGACGGGAAAATTAGACGCCCACATGCATCTGTTCACGCCAAAAATATCAATTGCATCAAGAAAATTACGTCCCGATTACTATCAATTGTTCACTCCGCGTCTTTTAGGCCTAACTCGGAAAGTTTTAAAGACACATTTGGGCATTGAGAAATGACTTTCATAGCATGTCTCCACGCAGAAAGACCTTTCGGGCTTCTATCCCAGAGAAAGCCCGTGTGGTTTAGGACTGCAGACAACTGCGGTAACTCACTTATTACTTGGGCCGCTTCATATAGATGCCAATAGGGTATCCTTAGATCAAATGACAAATTATATTCAGGTAATATCGAGAGGCCGTTCTTCCAAGCTCCATCATGCATGCTCCCCGGGCCTTTTGGTAGTTCATCATTAGGATGCGAGGAAGTAAGTGGTTTTGAACGCACTCCTCTAAATAGCGCATGTTTATTATGTTTAATGAGAACTTCTTCGCAATTTTTCTCTGCTAGCCAAACGTGCCCTACAATGGCATTTGGCATTTTATATTTTGCATTCATTTTAGTTAACCAAGTTGTCTCGCCAACTTGATTTGAACGATCCCACTCGGCTTCAACATGAACTGTGGCGATTACATAAAAATTTTTTGCAACGGTTCGGTAAACGTCGGGTAAGAAATTCTTTTTGAGAGCTGAATAATCACCTCAGAAAAAATCTTTTTCTTTCTTATCCACTAGCCAAGGATAGTAATTGCATTCCAAATTCCAAAGATGATGGTGTGCATCTACTATTTCTAAATTTTGCAAAGCGACGCCTATTTTTCAGAAAATTAATGTGTTCGATCTTGTTTAAAATACCTCAATTTACCCATTATTTCTGCTCTGGAGTGCATGGATTGCTAGGGCAATTATAATAACCCCGCCTCCGATGAGAGTGGTTAATGGAGGTTCCTCCTGAATAGCCAACCATACCCAAATTGGAGCAAGAATAGTCTCGAGCAAAATAACGAGGCTTACTTCTGGAGCGGAGATATAGATTGGTGCGCGTGTTAATAAAATAAAGGAAATAGGTAAAAGAATAAGGCCCAAGATTGCTAAGAAACCTAACTGCTGCGGCTCAAGATATAAATCAGACGACATATTAAAGCCAATAAAGCATGTAAGTAGGCTTGCTAATCCAATAGCAGGTGTCATATCGACCTCTCGTTTGAGCCTGACGAGAACAAAATGTGTTCCTAGACCTATCGCCGATATTAAGGCAGCGAAGTTTCCGAACAAGTGCCCCCCCTCTAGGCGTCCAGCAAACACTAATCCTACAGCGAGAAAGCAGATAAGTATCGTAACCCACGTACTAATCGGAATACTCTCTTTTAGAAAAATTACTGATAAAATTGCTGCAAATAAAGGTGCGGTAGCGATAATCACTAAAGTATTTGCAACATTGGTCGTTTGAACTGAAAGTTGAAAAAAAGTCGTATTTATGGCGAATATCAGGGCAATAAGCAGGCCCAACCATCCAATTGCATTTATTTTTTCTAGTAATTTACTACGGTACGAGAGACTCAACACTAAGATCATTCCGATCGTCATCAAGCCACCGCGCCATGTTAGAAAAGTCCAAGGGCTCGTATCAACTAACCTTATAAGAAGTGTGTCTGGCGAAAGTATTAGGACACCTAATAGGCCGAGTAGGTAACCCTTGGTCCGACTTTTCAATGAATTTGTAGGCATTTCAGGTTGTCCTATCGACCATATGACTTTTTTAATTGCCGGGAGTGAAATTTCTTTTTATTTTTATAAGAGGTTTATTGACAAAAAAGCAACGTAAGAATATGTTCTGCCACGCTTTTTTATTGTTTGGATGAAGAGTTATGAAAGTCGCAAATTCTTTGAAAACGCTTAAAACTCGAGACAGAAATTGCCGAGTTGTTAGACGCAAAGGCCGCGTATACGTAATCAATAAGGCGAACCCTCGTTTTAAAGCGCGCCAGGGCTGAACACGGACCAACTCGTTTATTAGATAAAAACAATAGCTTCTTGTTCACTCTTGCCTTCCTATTGATATCTTAAGACAAAAAAATAGGCGCTGTTATTACTCTTTTTTTTCAATGTAACTTACGTAATATCCCAATAGACAAGTTGTATTTTCAGGTGCTCTCAATTCGTAAGCTATGATAAACTTATTGTGCGTTGGAACGATTTATTGTCTTCAATTCATCTTTGTGGTTTGTATTGAATACTATAAGTGGATGGAGGGCTAGTTGTGTCGAAAAGCGTTAATCTGTTAATCAAAAACGGAATTGTTGTTTCTCCGGGAGGAATATCTCAAGCTGATATTGGTATAGCTAATGGGAAAATTGTGACGCTAGGTGATCTAAGTGGTGTCTCTGCAGCAAAAGTTATAGATGCAAAAAACCTCCACGTCCTTCCGGGAGTGATAGATTCGCAGGTTCATTTCAGAGAACCCGGTCTTGAGCACAAGGAAGATATCGCACATGGAACGCGATCAGCAATAAAGGGCGGTGTAACTTCCATTTTCGAGATGCCCAACACTAGTCCATTAACATTAGACGAGGATACACTATCTCAGAAATTGGAGATCGCAAGGCGAACTGCCTGGTGCGATTTTGCTTTTTTTATGGGAGGAAATAGTGAAAATGCCCACCAACTTGCTGAGTTAGAGCGTCTTCCGGGCTGTGCAGGGGTAAAAATATTTATGGGGAGCTCTACGGGGACTCTTCTTGCGAAAGATGACGAAGTTATTGCTATGGTTCTGGCCAATGGCACGAGGCGTGTTTCCGTGCATGCTGAAGATGAAGATCGGCTTTTATCCAGACAAGGAATAGCTGTTTCGGCACAAACCGTAGAAGCTCATCCGGATTGGCGTGATGTAGAGTCTGCAGTAAGAGCAACGAAGCGTTTAATTCAATTAGCAAGAGATGCTAATAGGCGCGTTCATGTCCTTCATATTTCATCAAAGGACGAAATGGACATCTTGGCTAATCACAAGGACTTAATCACCGTAGAGGTTACTCTGAACCATCTGTCTTTAGCGGCTCCGGATTGTTATGAAGCATTAGGTGCTTTTTCTCAGATGAATCCTCCAGTGCGAGACATCTCTCATCAGAACGGTCTTTGGGATGCTATTCAAAATGGAATTGTTGACGTAATTGGATCGGATCATGCTCCTCATACTAAAGAGGAAAAAGAGCGGCCTTATCCTAGCAGTCCGAGTGGGATGCCCGGTGTACAGACATCTTTACCTCTTTTGTTAGATCATGTGAATCGAGGAAGACTGACTCTGGAGCGAGTTGTTGATCTAACAGCGGCAGGACCACAGAGAATTTTTGGAATAATGGGTAAAGGGCGGATAGCAGTCGGTTATGATGCTGATCTAGTACTTGTCGACCTTAATGCAGATAGGGTCATTACTAATGATTGGATCGAAAGTAAATGTGGTTGGACACCATTCAATGGCACGAAAGTAAGAGGTTGGCCAATAACAACAATTTTGCGGGGTAAAATAGCTATGCAAGACGACGAAATTCTTGGCGAACCGCTAGGTGCAGCCGTCCGTTTTTTTGAAACCACTTAGAGGTTATTTTGTGGTCAGTGACCTGGTTCGAAATGTTTTAAACTCCACGATTGGCAGTGAGTTTGAGAAAACTTCAGCGAAATATTCTAAGAATTCCTTCATTGCTGTTCCGCCTTCTGACAAGAGAAATTATTATAAAGACGGCTTTGAAATAAACTACCAAGACACGTTCCAGCAGACTAACGTTTTGGAGGAAAGTTTAAGACAAGCAGGATACGGGCTTGGACACCGTGTTGCAGTCGCTCTGGACAATCGGCCCGAGCAAATAATTTTTAGACTTGCACTCAATAAAATTGGTGCATCATGCGTCCCTATTAATCCGGATTACAGCGTGAATGAGCTATCATTTGTGTTGCAACACTCAGAAGCCGAACTCCTAATTTATCTTGAACAGCAAAAAACTAAAGTAGACCAGACTACTCAACTTCTGCAACATCCCATATCGCTTTGGTGTTTAGATGATAATAAGAGAGAATTCCCTCGAGCAAAAAAGTCTCCGAAGGATGGCGAAGTCGAACCAGCGACAGAGAGTAGTCTGTTGTATACATCAGGTACAACTGGAACTCCAAAGGGATGTATGCTCTCGCATCAATACGAGCTTATGTCGGGGGCGTGGTATGCAAGTTTAGGTGGCTTTTGTGAGATAATCCCCGGTCAAGAGCGTGTTTTCAATCCTTTACCTCTATACCATGTAAATTCTGGAACAGTATCGACTATGGCGATGATGCTTACAGGTGGTTGTCAAATACAACCTGATCGGTTTCATCCAAAAAGTTGGTGGCAAGATGTAAATGAGACAAAAGCAAGTATAATACACTACCTAGGGGTTGTTGCACCTATGTTACTAAATCAGCCAAAAACACCTTTTGAAAAAAGTCACTCGGTCAAATTTGGCTTTGGAGCGGGAGTTGAACCAGGTTTACATGAGATTTTTGAAAATCGCTTCGGTTTTCCTCTTATAGAGATTTGGGGCATGACTGAAATGGTTCGAGTATTAGCAGCAAATACGGAACCTAGAAAGAGGGGAACCAGAGCAATAGGACGATCAAAGCCCGGCTTAGAAGCGGAAGTGCATGATCAAAACGGGAATAAGTTACCACCAGAGAAAAAAGGCGAGTTAGTTGTGCGATATTCTGATGAGACCCCGCGACTGGGAGCATTTTCGGGATATTTAAAAGATGTGGAAGCTACAGAAGAAGCATGGCGTGGTGGTTGGTTTCGCACTGGCGATATCGTTTACGAAGCAACGGATGGGATGTTGCATTTCGTTGATAGATTAAAAAATATTATCAGGCGATCTGGTGAAAACATAGCTGCGGTTGAAGTGGAAGGGGTCCTCCAAGAGTGTAACGAAGTAGAGCAGGTCGCTGTAATTGCAATAGCTGACCCAATAAGAGAAGAAGAGGTTATGGCTTGTATTGTTTTAAAGTCCGGGAATACAGCTGATTTACATCTTGCCAAAAAGTTATTTAGCTATGTTAACGAAAGATTATCATATTTCAAATCGCCAGGCTGGATCAAATTCCTGGACTCGCTTCCAAAAACAGGGTCACAGAAAATTCAGAAACACTTAATTGTCGGTGTTACTGATAGTCCGGAAAGTGACGAACTTACCTACGACCTCCGTGATTTAAAACGGAGGTCGAAAGAGTAAGCGAATTTATGCTTGAAGACTTAATTCCATAACTTTAGACATTCGCTGTGCAAAGGCCTTTACATCTTTTACGGGTTCACCGTCCATAATTTTAGCCTGATCGAAAAGAAGTAAAGCAGCGTCTTCTAGTATTGGATCAGTTTCCCCGTCTTTAACTTTCTTAACTAAGCCCTTTATAAGCGGGTGTGTTGGATTGATTTCTAGGACGCGGGGAGCTGCATCCGCAACTTGCTGATGTTGACGTAATATGCGCTCCAAGTTCATATCCATATCACCTTCATCAGCTACCAAGCAACATGCCGAGTCAGTTAAGCGTATGGATTCTTTAACGTCTTTTACTGCTTCTCCCAGTGTAAGTTTAATTGAGGCGATTAATAGTGAAACGTCAGTTTTCTTGGATTTATTTTTACCTTTCTTGTCTTTCGCACCTTTGTCTTCGGCATTTTCTATGTTTTCTAATTCAGCGGAACCTTTGGTAACCGAGCTGAATTTTTTATCCTCATAGCCTTCGAACATGCTAGAAATCCAAAAGTCGTCAATTGGATCTGCGAGTAATAACACTTCGATCCCTTTCGCAGCGAAGCCCTCAAGATGCGGCGAGTTTTTTATAGTCTCTTGCGATTCGCCCGTTATATAATAAATATTCTCCTGACCGACTTTCATGCTTGTTATATAATCTTTCAAACTAACCAAGCCATCCCTTGTTGAAGACTTAAACCTAATTAATTCCAAAAGAGTGTTTTTGTGTTCATTAGGAATCCCATAAAGTCCTTCCTTAAGAACTGCGCCAAAGTTCTCCCAAAATTCGGCGTATTCTTCGGGTTTTTTGTCAGCCTTCCTCTTTAACTCATTAAGAACTCTTTTAGTAACAGCAGTGCTAATGGAGGTCAGCATCTGGTTCTTTTGCAAAAGTTCCCGGCTGACGTTTAATGGAAGATCTTCGCAGTCTATAATACCTTTCACAAACCTTAGATATTCAGGCACAAGCCCTTCACAGTCATCTGTTATAAATACTTTTTTGACATATAATTTAACTCGGTGTTTTCTATCAGGATGGAATAGGTCAAAAGGTCTTTTAGAAGGGACGAATAAGAGTGCGCTATAGTCAAACCTTCCTTCAGCCCGCCAATGTGAAGTCATCCAAGGCTCATCATAACCACTACTTACGTGGCGATAAAATTCAGTATATTGGTCCCGCGTAATATCTTTCTTTTGCCGTGTCCAAATAGCAGAGGCCTCATTGAGGTTTTCTTCCTCTTTATCTTTTACAAGAACGATTGGAATGGAAATATGATCTGAGTACGCTTTAACAATTGTCCTAAGCCGCAAATCTTCGAGAAATTCTTTGGCATCCTTTTTTAAGTAAAGTGTTATGCTCGAACCGCGTTCTTCTTTGGAAGCTTTTTCTACTGTATATTCTCCCAAACCATCAGAACTCCACTTCCATGCATCTTTCTCGCCAGCTTTTCTTGTGATTACATCTACTTTCTCCGCAACCATGAAGGCAGAATAAAATCCAACACCGAATTGGCCTATTAAGCCAACATCTTTTGATTCATCTCCGGATAAACTCTCTACAAATGCTCCAGTGCCGGAACGGGCTATTGTTCCCAAATTCTCATCGAGTTCGTTTTCGTTCATTCCAATACCATTGTCGGAAATGGTTAACGTTTTACCTTTCTGGTTTACACTGATTTTTATATTGAAATTAGTATCCCCAGACACCAACGTGTCATCCGTAAGGGCTAAATACCTTAGTTTATCGCATGCGTCTGCCGCATTAGATATTAGCTCGCGCAGAAAGACCTCGCGCTCGCTATATAGTGAGTGAGCAACGATATTAAGAAGTTTACTAACTTCCGCCTGAAAAGAACGTTTTGTCGACGCCATTTTTTAATTTCTCCAGCTAACTTGGGTAGAACTATTTTGACAATTTGCGTATCATGGAACCATAAACGATTTGGACAGTTGTCATATGTGCAATCTCGGGTCAAATTGCAAGTTTTTCTTTAGTGGTTAAATAAAACAAAGTAATTATGGTTTAAATCGTGAATACAGCTTCACCAATAATCATTGCCGTTCTTGGCCCCACGAATACAGGGAAAACGCATTACGCAATAGAACGGATGTTGAGTTATCAATCGGGTATCATTGGATTCCCACTGCGATTACTAGCCAGAGAAAACTACGATCGAGTTGTTGAGCAAAAAGGGAAACAAGCGGTAGCGTTGATCACAGGTGAAGAGAAAATTCTTCCTGAGAAGGCGCGATATTTTTTGTGCACCGTAGAATCCATGCCAACAGATAAATCTACGGAGTTTCTCGCGGTCGATGAAATACAGCTTATATCTGATCAAGAGAGAGGGCATGTGTTCACGAATAGGTTACTTAATGCACGAGGAACACGGGAGACAATTTTTTTGGGGGCATCAACGGTAGAAACTACCCTAAAAAAAGTCTTGCCGGGTATTAGGTATATAAGTCGTCCTCGTCTATCTAAATTGAAATATTCTGGATCAAAGAAGATTACCCGATTGCCAAAAAAGACAGCGATCGTCGCATTTTCCGCTCAAGATGTTTACGCGCTTGCTGACTTAATCAGAAAACAAAAGGGGGGTGCGGTTGTTGTATTAGGAGCGCTTTCTCCAAGAACCAGGAACTCACAGGTCGAAATGTATCAAAACGGGGAAGTCGACTATCTGGTCGCCACAGACGCTATTGGCATGGGGTTGAATTTAAATATAAATCACGTTGCATTTGCTCAGCGTATAAAATTCGATGGTAGAAAGTCTAGGTACCTATCTCCTCAGGAATTAGCTCAGATAGCAGGCCGCGCTGGCCGACATATGAATGATGGAACTTTCGGCGTTACAGCAGATTGCTCTATGCTAGATGACGCAGTGGTAGAAGCGATAGAAAACCATAATTTTAAACCTCAACTGAGAGCGTACTGGCGAAACACAGATCTATGCTTTAAAAGCTTATCTACCTTGATCCATTCCCTGGAATTAAGCCCTCCCTATTCTTTTATGACTAAAAAACGTGACGCTGCTGACCATACTCATCTTTTAGGCCTGTCTAAAAATAGAGATATTGCGTCAAGGGCTTCGAATAAACTAGCAGTAAGATTATTATGGGATGTCTGCCAGATACCCGATTTTAGTAAGACGTTATCAGAGTCGCATAGCTTTTTTTTAGAACAGGTTTTCAACCATCTCTTAGACAACGATGGTGAACTACCTGAGAATTGGGTGGCAAAGCAAATACAACGCTTTAATCGAACTGATGGCGATATAGATACGTTATCAAGCAGACTCGCTCACATCAGAAATTGGACATACATATCCAATCGAAATAATTGGACGAGGGATCCTTTACGTTGGCAGGAGGAAACGCGCGCAGTGGAAGATAGATTATCTGACGCTTTGCATGAAAAGCTAACTCAAAGATTTGTAGACCTTCGTGCGTCTGTTCTTGTTAGAAAAATGCAAGATAGTCATCAGCTATTAGCAGGTATTTCTTTAAAGGGCGAGGTGTCTGTAGAGGGTTATAAAGTTGGAAATTTAAATGGTTTATCGTTCAGTCCGGATTTGATTAAAGGGTCGGATCCCAAGCCTGTGTTAGCAGCAGTTCGTCGCGTCTTACCAACTGAGTTAAAAAAGCGTGCTCAGGATATTAATAATGATATTGACGAAAAATTTTCTATAGATACTAGTGGTTTAATTTATTGGAGATCGAGTTTGCTGGCTCATTTAGCTTTGGGCCACACTCCCCTATCGCCAAAAATTTTACTAAGAGCATCTGACTTAATATCACCTCAGCAAGAAGAGTTAATAATTTCAAGATTAAGAATTTGGCTGGACCACCACATAGAGGAATGCCTTAATCCTTTGGTGCGAATAAAAAAAGTAGACGTTGCCAGTCCTGCGAGAGGCATTCTTTTTCAAATTAGCGAAAATCTTGGTACGGTTCTACAGAATGGAGTGAAAAATTTACTAAAAAATGTATCTCAGGTGGATCGCAATTACTTAACAAAACTTGGTTTAAGGTTTGGAACTGAGGTCTTGTACTTTCCTGAATTGCTAAAACCAAAAGCCATAGAACTTTTATCTGTATTGTGGCGGGTACATAACGCCCCAAATAGCACTTTAAATCTGCCTCTACCCGGACAGGTCACCGTCGAAAAGAAAGTTGCTGTATCGCCTGACTACTATTTAGCTCTAGGATTTGTTCCACTTGGGAATCGAGCCGTTAGAGCCGACATTTTAGAACGTGTAGCTGTTATTTTAAGACAACAATCTAAAGTTCAACCCTTTATTCTCGAGGACAAAGTTTTATCGCTTCTTGGATTAGGGTATGAGGAAACTAAGATTATCCTTAGAGAGATTGGATATCTTGAAGAAAAGTCCGTGGCCGGCAAAAGAATGTTCAAACGTAAAAGTCAAAAAAGACAATCTAGGCGTAAAAAAGGCAGCTATCGATCAAAAAAAGTTGACGAGACGAAATCGTACCGAAATCAAATAGTGCCAAAAGAAAATGGGCAAAATATAAACTCTAACTCGCCATTTGCCGTTTTAAAAAACGTTCGATTAGAGCAATCAGGATGACTGATCAAGTTTCGCAACGTCTGGATAAATGGCTTTGGTGCGGAAGATTTTTTAAAAGCCGTAGTTTAGCTACAAAATTACTCGGTAGTGGAAAATTGCGTCTTTCTGGAAGAATTATCACTAAGTCAAACCAGTTAGTCCGGCCCAATGACATTCTTACTTTTCCGCAAGGGCATGCAATCAGAGTCGTAAAAGTTCTTTTTCTTGCGGATCGTCGAGGTCCAGCAAAGGAGGCTGAATTACTATTTGAAGATTTGGCTCCTTCAACAAAACAAAGAGCCATTGAAAATAGCTCTATTAATTTCAGCAACAACTCGATTAAAAGAGAACCCGGGGCAGGACGACCTACCAAAAGTGATAGAAGAGCTATCGATAAATTAATGGGGCGCAATGGATAAATATATAATTAAAAAAAGTTTCCTTTCTCGGGATAATTAATATGCCGATATTATTCGTAGCTATCACAGCAATGTTGATTCAACAAACCGTTGCGACAACGGCAAAAGTGGGCATTCCATCTTTGATACCTGCTGTGGCACGAGAACTTCATTTCGATGCAGAACTCGTTCTATTATACACGGCTTTCTATGCGTTTATTTCTCTTCTTTGCATGGCAGGTTGTGGGGGCGTCATACGACGCTTTGGCGCACTTCGAACAAGCCAGTTTGGATGTGTTCTCATGGGACTTGGCCTAGCGCTCGTGCCGTTGGCGGATAGCGCTGTTCCTGCGTTTCTCTTTTTAACATTAGCCGCATCGTTTATTAGCCTAGGATCAACAGCTGCGACGCCTGCTAGTTCTCAAATCTTAGCCGTGTACGCCCCTCGAAAATGGGCACCTTTAGTTTTTTCGATAAAGCAAACGGGTGTTCCAGCTGGTGTCGTGATTTCTGGCCTTCTTCTTGTGCCAATAGCTGTAACTTATGGTTGGCGCGGGGCACTTATAGGTATGGCTATACTCTGTATTTTCATAGCTATAATGTTGCAACCTCTCAGGGAACGGTTTGATAAAGATAGAGACGAAACCGCACGTCCAAGACTTAAAGACTTTAAAGATAACCTTTGCGATGTGCTTAACCATTCTGAAAGGAGAGTACTGGGCTTAGTAGCTTTTAGTTTTGTTGGAATGCAGTCAATATATATGGGTTTTACAATAACTTACCTATTCGAAGACCTTGCCTATAGTCTGGAAGAAGCTGGAAAAATTGTAGGCATGGCCACCGTTCTTGCCATACCGGGACGGATACTTTGGGGTTGGATTGGAAGCACATTGGTTAAGCCACGATTATTGATGGGATTATTGGCATTGGTGATGGCATGTTCGACAAGTTTTATGGGTGCCTTAGAGGCGGATTGGAGCAGAACTGCTTGTTTGCTTGTGAATTGCAGCGTGAGCCTCTCCGTTCTTTCGTGGCATGGAGTTTTGTTAGCTGAGGTTGCTCGGCTTGCACCGATCGGAGAAGCGGGGCGCATTACAGGTGGAGTTTTAGCGTTTGGTGCTATTGGCCAAATTATCTTTCCTTTACTGTTCGGCTTGGGATATTGGGTCGGAGGCTATGGCTTTGCTTTTTTAATTATATCTTTGCCGGCAGTAATCATAGGTATTTCTTTATCAGTTTTGCGAAATTCCTAAATGAAAAATGAGAACATAAATGAATAAAAAAGAAATCCAAAGAGCGCGCAATGAAACGCGAGGATGTGAGTACGTTACTCACTTTAATAACGCAGGTTCATCTTTGATGGCTGCGCCTGTAGCGGACTACCTTTATGAGTTTTTAAAAGAAGAGGAAATGAGGGGTGGTTATGAGACCGCTGCTTCGCGGAGCATGGAGCTCGAGAATTTTTACGTGCGTGTCGCTGAATTAATTAATGCGAAGCCAAAAGAAATTGCGTTTGTGGAAAATGCTACCCGGGCATGGGATATGATTTTTTATTCAATTCCTCTCAAGGCCGGAGATCAGATTATTACTGTAAGGTCAGAGTATGGTAGCAATGTAATAGCCTACCTACATAGAGCAAAGCAAACTGGTGCTGAACTTGTTATTTTGGAAAATAACGATGATGGGGAACCCGATACAAATCAGCTTAGAAAGCTAGTAAACAAGAAAACGAAATTAATTTCCATGAGCCATATTCCAACGGGGGGAGGTCTAGTAAACCCAGCAAATGAAATTGGCGCGATCGCTAATGAATATGGTGTGCCGTATTTATTGGATGCATGTCAGTCGGTTGGGCAGATGAGCATTGATGTTGAAGATATTGGCTGTGATTTTCTTTCCGCAACCGGCAGAAAATTCTTGAGAGGACCGCGAGGTACTGGCTTTTTGTATGTAAAGGAAGATTGGATTGAGCGGTTGGAGCCACCACTAATTGATCAATTTGCGGCAAGCTTACTTGATGAAAAGACTTATTTGTTGCGTCGAGATGCGAGGAAATTTGAAAACTGGGAGCGATATTTTGCAGGCCAAGCCGCATTTGGACGAGCAATAGAATATGCCATGGATTTTGGTCTGCCTAAAATTCAGCAACGAATATTTAAAATGGCAGATAAATTAAGAGAGGGGTTGCAGGAAATCCCTCGACTAGAGGTGACTGACCAAGGTAGATTAAAATGTGGGATTGTTACGTTCAGGCATGAGGCGATGGATGCGGCGACTATAAAATCAGAGCTAGCACGGAGGAAGGTAAACGTTTCTGTTTCAAGTGGCTCTGGTTCACGGCTTAGCTTTATGGAAAGAGGAATTGAGGCTGTTGTGCGCGCCAGTATACACTACTACAACTCTGAGGAAGAGTTGGAACACTTTCTATCAAAAATCAGGCAACTTGTTGAATAGTCACTGCGTGTGAGAGTTTCTATAAATTTTTCTGGAAAATTACCGACAAATTATTTTTAGGCATTTTTATTATCTTATCCAAATGCAAGCTACGATCTTTGGCTAAGACTTCTATGTCATCTAGTGTTCGGATGCCCCAACACTCATTTTGATTTCGTAAGTATTGATCGAAGGCTTTATTACTTTCCCTCGCTTCAACATTATTCTGAAAGAAGGGTCCATAAAAATATAAAATCCCTCCCTTATTTAAATATTTATTAGCACCATTCAAAATACCCAAAGTAACATCAAAGCTAGAAATATGAATTACATTTATGGCTACAATACCAGAAATTCGATCCACCTCGCCGATATTCCAGTCTGGCGATGCTGCATCTATTAATCTCGGAGATTCCATATTGTCGGCACTGACTACTTTTTTCCAAGAAGTTATACTTTCAAAAGATCCGCCGTTTAAATCACTTGGTATCCATTTAATAGCTGGAAGATGTGAGCAAAAAGTTGCTGCGTGTTGGCCGGTGCCACTTCCAATTTCTAATACAGTTGCATTTATAGAAAGTTCTTTTTTCAAAACTCCTAAAATAGCGTTTTTATTGCTCTCCGCAGCTTGCGTTTTTTTGCAAAGCAGATTATCTGGATGGAATGGACTGCTAGACATTAAACTCGGTCATCCTAAATAGAAAACAGGATTGTACCAAAGAAAGTAAAAAAAGGACAAATTATGTTGGCCGCACTTGGAAAATTAATGAGCTCGAGGAAAGAAGACGAGAACGAAACCTTTTCCGTCGACCAAGAAGGTAGACTGGCTTGCGCAGCTTTGATGACAAGAGCAGCATGGCTCGATGGAACGCTAGATAAAGGTGAAGAGAGTGCCTTGCGCGATTTAATGATGAAGAGATTTGAAATTTCTCCAGAAGAAGCCGATGAAATATTAAAGGCAGCAACGGCCGACCTAGATAAAAGTAACGATCTTTATCGGTATACGAAAGATCTCAGAGATAACTTTGATGCCGATGAAAGATTAAAATTGATTGAAATGATCTGGGAAGTAGTTTACGCGGACGGCGTTCTTCACGATTTTGAGGCGACACTTATGAGAAGGTTAGCCGGATTGCTGTACGTGGACGATCGTGATAGCGGTGAAGCAAAAAAACGCGTTATGCATAAGCTCGGGTTGTATGTGTGACGCGTTGTGTAAATGCGTGGAGTCCGATTCTGACGAATCGGGAAACTGACAGATGCCTTACATTGTTAACGACAATTGCATAAAATGTAAATATACCGACTGCGTTGAAGTGTGCCCAGTTGATTGTTTTTACGAAGGTGAAAACATGCTCGTAATCCATCCCGACGAGTGTATTGATTGCGGTGTGTGTGAGCCGGAGTGCCCAGCGGAGGCAATTCTGCCGGACACGGAACCGGGCGCAGAAGATTGGGTTGAGCACAACCGTAAGTATGCCGAGGTGTGGCCGAACATCACGCAAATGATAGAGCATAGTGACGATGCTACTTCATTTGACGGTGTTCCAGACAAATTTGAAAAATACTTTAGTGAGAAACCCGGCGCCGGTGATTGAGCCAGCCATTATTTACTTTTGAGCTACTAATTTAAAGTAGGAAGAAATCAACGCTACTTTTTTATTGAAATGTGTGCTATAATCCGTACCCCGTATATGATTATTGGTAATAGACAAGGGAACTACCAAATAAACTGAGCGGTATTTGTGCGTTTAAGACCAACAGGTAGTTCTCTATTCGAGATTTGTGAAATTCTGCTTGGTTGATCGGGACCTTAAAGTTCTGATGGCGCAGTATTGTAAAAGGAACGTAGGAATGGCTAAAAGCAGTGATTTTAAGACAGAGGATTTTGTAGTCTATCCTACGCATGGAGTGGGGAAAATTCTGGGAACTGAAAAGCAAGAAATTGCGGGCACAGAACTAGATTTGCTAGTCATTGATTTTGAACATGATAGAATGACCCTAAGGATCCCCGTGTCTAAAGCTCACGAGTCGGGCTTGCGACCCTTGAGTTCTAAAAAACAAATGGACCTCGCGTTAGTGAAACTGAAGGGTAGAGCGAGAGTGCGTCGGACAATGTGGTCAAGGCGGGCTCAGGAATATGAAGCCAAAATAAATTCTGGAGATCCTGTGTCTATAGCTGAGGTTGTAAGAGATCTAAGGAGGAACTCTTCTCAGGCAGAGCAATCTTACAGTGAAAGGCAAATGTATCAGGCAGCATTAGACCGCTTAGCCCGCGAATTTGCTGCTATAGAAAAAATTGATGAAGAAACAGCCACTTCTCGACTCGAAAAATTGATGAACATTGACAAAACGCCTGACGATGTTGTCGATACAGAAAGCGAAGATGATTTTGAAGGAGAAGTAGAGTAGTAACGTAAGATTTGGTCAATTACGGTGCTTACCAAATTATTACCGATTGAAAGTTTGCAATCTCACAGTCGTTTCTAGAATCATTGAGGGGTTGTTCATAAATCCTAGATATAGGTTTCGGCCCCAAAAAAGGAATCCACATTGGCATTGGCAGAACTTTATCCTGCTACTGAGCCCAGAACATCTGGCTTTTTAAGTGTCTCCAAACTCCACGAGATTTACTGGGAGGAGATTGGTAATCCTTGCGGGGTCCCGGTAATTTTTTTGCATGGTGGTCCCGGTGCGGGTATTGCCCCAATACATCGTCGTTTCTTTGATCCAAATTACTACCGCGTAATTCTTTTCGACCAAAGAGGCGCGGGAAAATCACGACCAAGAGCAGAAACTAAAGAAAATACAACGCAAGATTTGGTGAGTGATATTGAAAAATTAAGAAATTTTCTTACGATAGAACGTTGGCTTGTTTTTGGGGGCTCTTGGGGAAGTACATTGGGTTTAGTTTATGGAGAGACACACCCAGAACGTTGCATCGGTTTTATATTGAGAGGAATTTTTCTCGGTGAACAACGTGAAATAGATTGGTTTATTAATGGAATGGGAAATTTTTTTCCTGAGGCAAAGCAGAGGTTCTTGAGCATCCTAAACGACAAGGAGCAAAAAAATCCACTATTCTCTTACCTAGAGCGATTACAAGATCCAAATCCGGCTGTACAATTTCAAGCTGCTCGTGCTTGGAGCCTCTATGAACAGTCATGTTCTACTTTATGGCCAGCTGGTAGTTTGTCGTCTAATTTCTCCGATATTGACGATCAATTATCTTTAGCCAGATTGGAGGCGCATTATTTTGTGAATAAAAATTTTTTATCGGAAAACGAAATCATTAAAAATTTAGCTCGTATTCGGAATAAGCCAGCAACGATTATTCAGGGTAGATACGATGTTGTGTGTCCAATTATATCCGCGAATATGTTAGTGAGTAATTGGCCGGGCGCTCAGTACAAAGTTATCCCAGATGCTGGCCATTCAGCGCTCGAGCCCGGGATAAAACGAGAGTTGGTGCTAGCCACTGAAATGATGAAAAAAGTTGTGACAGCTTAATTTAGATTAGGAGAGGAATAGGATGGCTACTTTACTGCAGAAAGTCATCAGTATTTTTAAAGGTTCTTTATTGTTTTTCGTACTTACGTTTCTACCTGTGAATACGTCGCCAGTATTAGCACAAGAACCTAGTCTTTTTACTGCTGGTGTGGGAGCTTTCGACATCTTTGACGATGAAACAACGGCTGAGTTTAGATTAGAGTATGTTTTTCCGGAAAAGCAGAAGGTGGGGATTTTCACGCCGTTTATAGGATTTAGTGGAACAGCCAACTCGGGAAGCTATGTTTACAGTGGGATAGGGGTAGATCTATTTTTTGGTAAACACTTCGTTGTTACACCAAGTTTTGGAGCTGGGCTCTATGGTAATGGCGATGGCAAGAATCTGGGAAATCCATTAGAATTTAGATCAGGCATCACGTTTGCCGCCCGACTATCAGACTATAGTAGAATTGGTATAACCTTTCATCATATTTCCAATGCAGGCTTGAACGAACGCAACCCGGGTGAAGAGTCAATTTTAGTGCTTTATTCAGTCCCTGTAACCGATTTGTTTTGAAAAGATCTTCAAAGCACTGCGGATTGAAGGAAGAGAATCAAGAACACAGTTTGAAAACTCTGAAAGACGATTTTACCCTAAAGCGCAAGTGCAAACTCTGATTCTGGTTTTGAGAAAACATCGCTTGAAAAGTTAGGTTTCGTTATCAAACCGTGCGTCTTTAACCAATCCAAAAATAATACATCGCCATTTTCTGATACTGAATATAATATCGTATTTGAATAAATTAGATCAGTAGCGTAATCAATTTCCCCTATTGGTAAGTTTGTTTTTGGATCTAGCTCATTTCTTATCAACGCTTCCGCTTTGAAACTCACTTCCCAGGATTCCGCGCCAAGTTTTGAAAATGCGCCACGACAAACCTGTTGAATCTCTGTTTTAAGCTTGGAGATAGTACTCTCACTCTTTACTAACTCTTCAAATTCCTTGCTATAGTACATTGCCTTGTAACCCATAACATCCATGGCAAACCGGTAATCTTTTGATTGTTGGTCGTGAATATAATGTCCTAAACGATCGATAAAATTTGGATCCTCTAAAATCCTTAATTCTCTTACACTCCAAGTAAATCCCATAATCCATCCGTCCTTTAAAGTCTTCGTCAATTACAAACCTTTAGTCGAGTTGTGTTAAAACTGGACGGGGATTTATAAGCAATATGCGTGCCAGCTGGCCCAGAATTTGCTTCAGTGAGTCTTTTGAAGGCCCTATTGGAGCTAATAATTTTAAAAAGGAGGAGAATTTATGTTTCGTTTAGTAATATTCATAAGTTTAATGTTACTTTCTGGTTGCTCAGGTTTGGCCAACCCATTTTCGGCAGCAGCATACATCGCATCAGAGTATGTTTACGATAAACCACCCATGCAATTAATTGCCGATTTCTTTGGAAAGAATTGTGAGAATTACGCCCTTTACGAAGAGCCAGCTAAATGTCGAAGTCATCAGATGCAAAGACGGTAGCAAGTAACTTTTGAGAAAATCACTTTGTAAATATAATAATAACCACTTGTCTTTTTTGAAAATATTAGGATGTAAAGTTTAAATTTTTGAAAACGAATACATTGCAACTATGGAGCATTGAAAAATTTTCTTACAAATATCAGTGTAATTTGTAATTATTGAGTCTAGCCACAGGTCAACAAACACTTTGATTAGCCAATGTTAAGAAAACTCTCTCGTATATTAAAATATAAACTTTTAGTTCCTATTTTGCGAAGTAATTTGCCGCCTGTTGAAACAGCTCGGGGTGTGGCAGTTGGTTTAGTGTCGGCGATGAACCCGTTCGTGGGTATTCAAATGGCATTAGTAGGAGCGTTTTGGGCATTTCAAAAACTAGTTTTACCCACTTGGAGGTTTAACCTCATAGCCGCGTTGGCGTGGACATGGGTAACCAATATTTTTACCGTACCTATTGTTTATTATGTTTTTTTAATCACAGGAAGATTAATGTTGGGGCGGTGGGAAGAATTCCTTGGATTTGATGAATTCGCTAAGAGGCTTGAAGATATACTTTCCATTGGCGGTGGCAGTATAACGGCTGCCTGGGAAATAATGGTAGCGATGGTATCATTATGGGGAATACCTCTTTTTATTGGTTGCATTCCCTGGACTATATTTTCTGGTTTAGTTGGGTATCATTGGACGTTAAAATACCAAGAGGGCAGGAGACGCCGTGGTCGAAGTATCACTTAAGAAAGTCTTACTACGATTCTGGTTCAATTGGAAGATGTTCAAAAAATGCCATTAAAGATAAAACGGGTATCAAGTGTTATGGGAGCTAAGGTAACTGGTTTAGACCTAAGCCAACCCATATCGGATGCGGCGGAAAATGAGTTAAGAGCGGCTTTTTTAAAATATCATTTGCTTTGTTTTGAGAGCTGTCCTTTATCGGTGGAAGAATTTCTTGTGTTTGCGAAAGTTTTTGGTTCACCTCAGCTTCAACTTCTTTCAAATCTGCAAGACAATAATTTTCCGGAAGTATCAATCCTGAATAGCACTTATAAAACGCGGGATGACAAACCCAAGAATCTCGCAAAAGTGAGGTTGTCTGGCTGGCACACCGATGATTCGTATTTTGAAAAACCAGCAAAGGCAACACTCCTTCAAGCTTTACATGTACCAGATAAAGGAGGACAAACGAGATTTATAAATACGCGTCTCGCTTACGAGAGAATGCCTGAAGCTGTAAAAAAAAACGTTTCAAAGTTAGAAGCCACACATTGTTATGATACCGTTAGGGCCGTGGCTAGAGCACAAAAATTAACCGCTGAGGAACACCAGAAAACAATGGATGTAGTGCATCCGCTTATAAGAACGCACGAGGAAACCGGGCGCCAAGCTATTTATTTTAATCCTAACAGAACTGATCATATAAGGGGGAAGTCAAGAAAAGAGAGTGATGCGCTATTAGACATTCTTTATGCGTGGTTGATCAAAGAGGATTTTCAATATGAACATAATTGGCGGAGGGGTGATTTATTATTGTGGGATAACCGATGTCTTCTACATTCCGTAAATGTTGATTTCCCTGTTGGTCAAAGAAGGGAGCATCAACGCATCCTCCTTCAGGGGACGCGCCCAGTCTAGAGATAAATTATTCATAGCTTCTTTTTACGGATTTACTCTGCTGCTATATTTTTTTTGCTACTCGCTTTTTCATGTGTATCAATAGCTTCTTGTACAGCAGCTGCGGCTTTCCCTACAAAAACATCTCGATTCTCAAAACTATAATCATAACTTGCCTGACGTAGGCCATTGAGCCCCTGAAAATGCGGAGCAACATAGCGAGACATTAACTCATAATGACGCTTCGTAGCTTGCCAGTCAGCCCAGTTATGAGCTAACTCCATATAAGCTCCAAAACCCCCGGTGCCTTTCTGCAGTTTCTCGATGTATTCAATTGCATCATCGGGCGTGCCAATGCACGCCATGTTATTGTCCACTAGATATTCGGCGGCATTATGAATATTATCGGGTACAATTGGAAATGTAGCAATCTCACGAAAATATCTTGCAAATTGCTCAATGCCAAATTTCACATTTTCCAGCGCCTGTTCTCTAGTCTCTGCAATATGGGCTAGCGTTACCACTCGCCAATTCTTACGATCAACATGTTTTCCATTCGCTGCGGCTGTCTCTTCACAAATTTTCCAATTGTTAGCATGATGAGTGAGCGCATCATCTGATGTTCCCCCAATTGACAGCATTCCGAGACCGTGTTTACCTGCGGCTAAAGCGCCAGAAGGTGAGCGAGCGCAGGCTACTGCCATTTCGATATGAGGCTGGGTATAGCAAGGTAGCTGTATTTGAGCCTCACGAACTTCAAACCAGTCCGTTTTCGTAGATACGATTTCACCCCTAAGCAAAGGTAGGATCACATCTAGGGCTTCATTCATGCGATCTCTTTGGGTAGCGGGATCGATCCCCATCCGAAACGCATCTCCCACCAGGGCACCTGGTCCAACTCCAAACATAGCCCTGCCCTTTGATTGATGATCTAACTGGATCATCCTATCAACTGCCATGAAGGGATGATGATATGGCAAAGACACGACTCCTGTTCCTATTCTTATGTTTTTGGTGCGTTCAAAAGCGGCAGCCATAAATACTTCGGGTGAGGCGATGATCTCGAAACCACCAGAATGATGTTCTCCAATCCAAGCCTCGTCATAACCTAGCCTATCGAGATGCTCTATAAGTTCAAAGTCTCGGTCTAAAGCATTTGTTGGGTTTTCGTTTAAAGCGTGAAATGGAGCTAAAAAAATACCGAAACGCAATCGATCATTGATCATCCTTTATCCCCTATTTATTTTTCTAAAAATAAGATACTTCTATTAGACTGAGTACAGAACACGAATTGTTAATAAGCTTCCGGCAATCATATAGTAGATCTCTGCACGGTCTTTTTTTCAACAATGTATTGTATCTTAAGTTTGTCGAAGGGTAAAAAAAAGAGCTGACACAATTAGGGTAGCAGCTACTATTTCATGCCAACCTAGACTTTCATTTAGTATTAGATAACTTGCTAAAAGTCCAACGACAGGTACTGCAAGTGTCCCAAGTCCTGATATTGAGGCTGGAAAGATTGACAAAACTCTAAACCAAGCAAAATACGCAAGAACATTTGCTATTAAAATGAGGAACAAAAAACTTGTCCAAATTTCTGGTGTTAAGTCGTTCCATTTTGTTTCCTCTCCTAGAATCAACCAAAACGGAATAACAGGCAGGGAACCCAAAACTAACTGCCATCCTGCGATAACAGTCGGATTGTTATGCCATTTCTTTCGCTTCATCCAAACTGTGCCTAGACCGAAAGAGATAGCGCCTACAAGTGTGCAAGTCGCCCCTAAATACGCATGGGGCAAATCTTTGAAATCTTGCCCCATTAAGAAAAATAAACCCAATAGCCCCAGGCCTAGACCATATAGCTGTCGTCTACTTGGGGTTTCTTTTAATAAAATCCAAGCAGAAAGCATTGCCCAAAGCGGCATTGTATAGACAATTACTACAGTCCGACCTGCACTGAAAAAATGCACGCCCAAGGTCATTCCCAATTGAAAAATTGTCATGTTGAAGATTGATGCCAATATTAGGTCCCACCAATCATCCCGTCGTACTTGTATCTGTTCCTTATTGAGCTTGGCTAAACATAAAAGAAGAAATCCGCCAGCAGCCATGATAATTAGACGGCTTGTCCAAACATCGAAACCGCGCAGAGTAATTTTGGTTGCTGGATAGCTGAAACCCCAACAGAACCAAACAATGATTAAAAAAAATAGTCCCCAGTTACGAGAAAAGAAAATGCTCATAGAAGAGAAGGCGTGAAGGGGTCACGCAATCCGGCCTGCTCTAATCTTGGTAATACATTTTCGATCCAGTAATGGGCTTCATCGATATAATCTAACCAGGATAACAGAATGCCATCTACCCCCATAGACGAGAGATCTTGCATTTTTGAAACAATTTGATCTGGGGTGCCAACAAGTGGATAACCTCCATGCCCGGCCTTGAAATGAAACTTAAATTCATTGAGAACAGACTCGTCGAGTGTTTGCGACTCAATTCCAAAAATATCAAGCATATTACTTACCGCTACATCGTCACCTTTCTCAATGACATAGTGGTTAAGATACTTCTTTGCTTCCTGTTCTGTTTCTCGGCACACAACATATCCATGGATCCAGCATTGCGAAGACCTATTTAAATCTAATGCAAGGTTTTTAAGATGGTTAATTTGGGCGGCGTCGCTATCGCGGTCTTTTTGCTTTAACATCACGAAATTCATGTTTGCATGTTTGGCTGAAAACAGTTGTCCGTTCGGCGATGATCCAGCATTCATTATGGGAGGGTAGGGGGTTTGTAACGGCTTAGGTTGGCTCCAGAGCGATTTGCCTTGAAAAAAGTCACCTTCAAAATCAAATGCTTCGTCTTCTTGCCAAAGACGCTTTAATAATACCGTCCACTCTTCAAGATAATTATATCTGTTCTTATGATCACGCCATTTTGTATCGAACATTTCAAATTCGTTTTTGAACCACCCAGCGACCACATTAATTGCAAAGCGCCCATTACTGATATGATCCGCTGTTGCAGCCATTTTAGCGGCTGCTACAGGATGTATCAGAGGGGCATGTATCGTCGCAAACACAGCGCAATGGTTTGTAACAGCGCCTATACCAGATGCCCAAGTGAAGCTTTCAAATGTTTTATTGTTAAAGTTGGTTTCTCCTCCGTAACCTTTCCATCTGCCGACCGGAAGCAAAACCTCTATCCCTGAGCCGTCTACCATTTGCGCGAGCTGTTTATTTTCTTCCCATGTCATGCGCCAGCTGTTTTCGGCTGTAGTTACGGTTGAACCGTGAGAACAATTAGATGCCATTACTCCAAGTTTCATCCGGTTTTTATTAAAAAGAGGGTTACCCATTAGAAAACCTTCAGCACAATGAATGTTTTATTCAAAAAATTACAAGTCTAATTATGCCTGATGAAAATTAATTTGAAATTAATCTTTTATATCTTTTTAATATTCATCCAGTCGATAATTAAATGATTCAATGCTTAATGGCTTCGCAATAATGGATTTTGATACAAAAATAGCAATTGCTGTTCGGGATGATTTGGCTGTTTGGCAAAAGTTGAATGTTACAGCGTTCATAACTTCTGGAATTACAGGACAGCATGGCGCTTTACTGGGTGATGAATATGAGGACGCTTCAGCGATCAAATATGCACCCCTCCTAATTCAACCTGTAATAGTGTTGACTTGTGACGATATTAGAATGAAAACAATCCACCGAAGGGGGCTGGAACGCGGAGTAAAGTTTTGTTTATACATAGAAGATATGTTTCAAACAGGAGATGACAATGCGAATCGTGCAACCGTAAAAAAGAAAAAGTCAGAAGATCTGCCTATTGTCGGTTTGGGACTAAGAGAAGAGAAAAAATTAGTCGATAAAATTTTTAAAGGTGCAAAAATGCATCCCTAACATCGGAAGATACTATGAACATAGAAAAACGTTTAGAAGAATTAAAAATTATCCTGCCGAAGTCTTCGCCTCCGGCTGGCGCTTATGCAAAAGCGGTGATTTTGGATGGTTATGCTCACTTATCCGGTCAAGGCCCGCGTGACAATGATGGTAAGCCGTTAACTGGACAGGTTCCAACGAACTTGTCTGTAGATGAAGCCATTTTAGCGGCTCGAAATGTTGGCCTCTACACTCTGGTTGCGCTTCGGGATGCTATTGGGTCACTAGATAGGGTTGAGCAAGTCGTCAGGACATTCGGCATGGTAAACGCGGCCCCAGGATTTACGGAACATCCTCGGGTAATCGATGGATTTTCTAACTTATTTATTGATATTTTTGGAGAGAAGGGTCGAGGTGCTCGTTCCGCAGTGGGAATGAGTTCGTTACCCTTTGATATCCCTGTAGAAGTTGAAATTACAATAAAGATCTTGGCTGAATGAAGTTTTTTTTGGATGTTGCGTTTAAGCATTGCCTACTGTATTTGCTTGGCGAACTGATCGTTCCCGATAAAGCGTATATAGGCCGGCTCCAATAATAAGTAACATTCCGATAGCGCCGTGAAAAGTTGGGGTTTCATTCCATATAATGAAACCCAAAACGACTGAAAGCGGAAGTGCGGTGTACTCAAACGGGGCAATCAAGGTTGCTTGTCCAAGGCGATAGGATTGGCTTAGAAGATAGCTCCCAATACCACTCAGTAGGCCGCACGATAAAAGGATCCAGAGATGTTCTGTTTTAGGAACTACCCAGGCTCTTAGAAGAAATTCAAGACTGGAGTGACCCGAACCGGAAAACCTGCCATCACCGATCAAGATGCCGATTACTATACTCGTAACTATCATTGTTGCTTGCATGTAAAAACCCATGGTCGAAGCTTTATCGGTCTTACCAATCTTTCTAGTAATCGTTTGCATAGAGGCATACGAAAAGGCGGCAGCCAGTGGTAAGAGACTTGACCAGTCGAAAACTGCCCGGCCGGGTTGTATCATTAACACTACTCCAGCGAGACCAATCATGATGGCGGCCCATCGGCGAAGTCCCACCTGTTCACCTAAAATAGGTATGGATAGAAGGGTGATAAATAAAGGAGCCACAAAAAAGATGGCTATTGCCTCTGCATATGGCATGGCTGCAACTGCCATGAATAGTGTTAAATTTGCTACAATCAATAAACCCGCTCTCAATAAGTGCCAGCTTAGATACCTAGTTTTAAGAAGTCGAAACCCACCTTCCCACTTGATGATAAAAAAGATTATGAGTATCGCTATAACGCTTCTAATAAGCATTATTTGATGCAGAGCATAGTCTGGACTAAGCCATTTAACCGTGCAATCTTGCAGTGTTACAACTAACATCCCTATTAAAATACAATAAATGCCATTGATATTATCCGTTGATTTGTCTTTCTGTTTCACCATGGCATAGTAACATTTTCCAAGATTTCTAGAATTGTTGGAAGATGGTCTAATAGAGAAAAAGCTATCAGCCATATTTCTTTCAGCAAGGTAAACTATCGTCTCTGTGTATTAAATCCTATTGTTCAGATGTCTGATGATGTTGACCTATATCAGAAAATAGGAATGTCGATGTCGACCTTTTTAAATTAAACAGGCAGACTAGAGATCTTTCTTATCTAACTGGGAGTTTAAATAAATGTCTACGAGAGAAAACGGACGAAAGATTTTGGCGGACGTTTTGGGTGTGGATTATCTTGAAGCACGTGACAAAAGCACAAATTCTTTCAATGGGCCTTTAAGGGAATTTTCAGAAACAGCAGCTTTCGGCATGGTATGGAGTCGTCCGGGGCTTGAGAAGAAATTTAGAAGTATGCTCTGCTTGGCCATGTTAACAGCTTTAAATAGGCCTCACGAACTTTCTCTTCATTTACAAAGTGCAATCAATAATGGTTGTACTGTCGACGAAATCAGGGAAACTTTACTGCACACGGTGCCATATTGCGGGATTCCGGCCACGCTAGACGCAATCAAAGTGGCGGAAGAATTTCTGACAGAAAAGGGTCTTCTCTCGTCGGAAAGCACAGATTAATTTTTCATATAACGCCATATGAAATTAGAAAGCGAACATATTTTTTAGGAGGCCAAAATGAGCTGGCGAATTGGTGTTGATATTGGAGGTACGTTCACTGATGTTGCAGTGGTAAATGAAAAAGATGGTACTATTGGGGTCACAAAGGTTTCATCAACACCAGGCAATTTTGGACAGGCGGTACTAACAGCTTTGGAACAAGCGCTTAGTAAATTCGATATAGAAATAGATAGAGTAAATTTGTTAGCACATGCAACAACTGTTGTTACAAACGCTATTCTAGAAGAAAAAGGAGCGAAGGTTGGTTTGATTGCTTCTCGAGGCTTTCGCGACATTCTGGAACTAAGAAGATCTGCCAGGGCAGATTTGTATGATCTATTTCAAGACCCGCCTTCTACATTGGTACAACGGCGCAACCGCCTAGAGGTTACTGAAAGAATTGGAGCTAATGGAGAGGTTGTTATTCCGTTAGCTGAAGATGAAATTGCTGAACTGGTTGTTAAACTCAAGGCATCTAAAGTTGAAGCGATTGCTATTTCGCTTCTCTTCTCCTTTCTAAATGACGAGCACGAGGCATTATTGGGTCGACGTTTACGGGCGGCATTACCCGGTATTCCGATCTTTTTATCCTCTGAAGTGTTGCCAGAAATTAGGGAGTTTGAGCGCACCAGTACCACTGCGATTTGTGCTTATGTTGGACCAATTCTTTCATCGTATCTGCAACGTTTAAAAGGCGCTGTTACCAGTAAAGGACTTCCAGCACCATACATTATGGGATCTGGAGGTGGGTTATTTGAAATTGAGGAAAGTTTAAAGATGCCGGCAATGGCTGCAGAGTCGGGTCCTGCTGCCGGGGTTATAGCTGCTGCTCTTGCGGGCAAACAAATTAATAGGTCAAAACTATTATCATTCGATATGGGGGGGACAACCGCTAAGGCTAGCCTGATACAAGATGGGATTATTGAAACAACGCCCGAATATGAGGTTGGGGGCGAGGGAAGTGGCAGTCGATGGTTACATGGAACGGGGCACCCCATAAGAGTGCCTGTTATAGATTTAGCTGAAGTAAGCGCGGGTGGTGGAAGCATTGCCTGGGTGGACCCGGCTGGATCACTTAGGGTAGGTCCAAAAAGTGCTGGGGCAGTACCCGGACCAGTTTGCTACGATAGAGGTGGTTTAGAGCCAACAGTTACAGATGCCAATCTTATTCTTGGCAGGCTTGATTCAACTACTCTTTTGGGCGGAGACCTCTTAATTGATTTTTCAAAAGCGGAGCAGGCAATTAAGGAAAAGATCGCGGATCCCTTAGATGTTTCAATCGACCAGGCAGCTTCGTCGATAATCCAGATCGTTAACAATTCAATGAGTGAAGCACTCAGAATAGTTTCTGTTGAGAGAGGACATGACGCACGAGAATTCGCGCTAATTTGTTTCGGGGGGGCGGGTCCTCTGCACGCGGCAGCCCTTGCAGAAGAATTACAAATAAAAGAGGTTATAGTTCCTCCAATCCCTGGGGCATTCTCGGCTCTCGGATTAATTGGCTCAGATATAAGTCGCGATTATGGGAAAACTTTTTTTTCAATATTAGATGAGACAGAGCCCAATACTCTTGAAGCAAGCTATGTAGAATTAGAAAAAAGCGCGAGAGAGATGCTTTCCAAAACTAATGTTCCTGAAGAAAACTGGATTTTAAGACGAAGCATGGATGTTCGATATGTTAGACAGGCATACGAATTGAACGTTGACGTATCTAATTCAATCACGTCTCAAAACTTTTCTGCGCTCCCAGAGTTGTTCCATGAAAAACATGCGACCACGTATGGGCATGCCAATAAAGAGGAACGGATACAAATAGTTACATTGCGTCTTTCTGCAAAGGCAAAACTCCCTGAATTAAAGATACAGCAAAGCACAAAAACGGATTTGGCAGATACGACTAAAAAACGGCTCAGAGAAGTATGGTTTGAAAAAACTGGGAAAATTACAACGGCGGTCTTTGATAGAGCAAACATTCAACTTGGAAAAACTATAGAGGGCCCTGCTATAGTTGAGTCATTAGAATCAACTCTTGTAATTCCGCCAGATTGGACTGCCCTAATGGACACCAATGGTTTTATTATACTTTCCTTTGCGAGGTTCAACTAAATGGTTAATAAGAGAGAAGATCAAGCTTTTTCAGACCCTGCCACTTTTGTTGTCATTAAAAATAGTTTGTACGCTGCGGCAGAAGAGATGAAGGTAGTTTTAGCTAAAACTGCATACTCTCCGATATTGAAAGTTGCGGGTGATTATTCGTGCGGTATTTTTGATATATCTGGGCAGATGGTTGCTCAAGGACCCGATCTGCCTATTCATTTAGGTTCTATGCCTGATGCGGTAAAGGCCGTCGTTTCTGCCTTCGAAAATTTTGAAGAAGGTGATGTTTTTATACATAATGACCCATATTTTGGTGGAAGCCACTTGCCGGATGTGAACGTGGTTTCACCTGCATTTTATAATGATAAACTGATTGGATTTGCTTGTATCAGAGCACATTGGCCGGACGTGGGTAGTGCTTCTCCTGGCAGTTATGGCGCTGTGACTGAAATATATGGTGAAGGGCTCAGGCTGCCACCTGTTAAACTCTACTCTAAAGGATTGCTTAATGAAGATGTAGACGCCATCATTTTTGCCAATGTGAGAACTCCAGATGAAAGACGGGGAGACCT
>Ga0160423_10000288_pt1 | contig 39909 bp, 35 predicted proteins | sample CRUFie14St8metaG_FD_108191 | JGI IMG/M metagenome (GOLD analysis project Ga0160423, IMG submission 108191) | Marine microbial communities from the Costa Rica Dome - CRUD Field 142mm St8 metaG | ecosystem: Environmental > Aquatic > Marine > Oceanic > Photic zone | place: Costa Rica: the Eastern...
CAATTTGACCCAAATAATACAACCACCTATAATTTTGAGCCTAACGAGGGGCAATGTGCTTCAACAGAAGAAATGACTGTAGTTATAATTCCAAGTACAATACCAGAATTTACTCAGATTGATCCTCTTTGCGTTGGAGATAACCCCCCAGAACTTCCATTAATATCTAATAATGGTGTTGAAGGCACATGGAATCCAAATATAATTAACAACCTAGAAACTGCCACTTATACATTTACTCCCAGCGAAGGTAGCTGTGTTGAAACTGCAGCAATGACTATAACCATCAATGAACTTACCATTCCAAGTTTTAATTTAAATGATATTTGTATAGGAGAGACCATTCAAGCCCTACCCATAATTTCTAATGAAGGTATTATTGGTACTTGGTTTCCTGGCCCTAATAATTTAGCCACAACCACTTATACTTTTACTCCTGAAGATGGGCAATGTGCTAATATAACTACTGAAACTATTGAAGTTAACTCTTTTAGTAATTTAGAGATTACTGTTGAAAATATTTCAGAAGCTTTTGATTCAAACCAGATAATTGAGGTTAGCGCAGTTGGTGGAAGTGGTAATTATGAATACCAATTAGATGGTGGGGCTTGGCAAAATAGTTCAATATTTCAAAACGTTACAGGCTGTTACGAGCACATTGTTAAAGTTAGAGATTCTGATGGTTGCAGCAACGAGCCAGAATCTTCAATAACAATATTAGATTATCCAAAGTTCTTTACTCCTAATGGAGACGGATATAACGATTTTTGGAATATTAAATGTCTAGAATACCAAACTGCAATAATTTCTATTTTTAATCGACATGGAAAATTATTAAGGGAACTTAAAACAACAAGTCCAGGATGGAACGGGACTTACAATGGAAAATTATTACCTACAAATGACTATTGGTTTGTAGTTACTTATTTTGATGATCAGGGAAATACTAAACAATTTAGATCTCATTTTACCTTGCGCCGATAAGTATAATATCTAAAAATAGGCTTTCAATTGAACAGTACCAGTGTGGATTGTCTCTGATGAGTCAGATTTTCTCCCAAAATAATTAAGATTTAAGTCCAAATATTTTGTCAATTGTTTCTGAGCAATAATTGACCAAGTAAAATTATTACCTGGTTGAAGTCCTTCCATCATTTGATAAGCAACAGGGGTATTAAGATCTCCAATAAAATTATTTGAAAAATAATTAGCTTCAAATGTTACTGCAGCCTTTTGATTCTGTGTGAAAACAGCTGAAGCCCCCCATTTATGTTGTTCTAAAGATTCTAAGTTTTGTATTAAATTGTCTTTACTGAAGTATTGATAATAAATGTCAAATCTCTTATTGTTATCCAATAAATATGACACCTTTGGGCTGACTAAAAATAGATCCAAAATAAAATTTTTAGCTAAAAAATTTTCACTTGTAGCACTATTGTTTTCTAAATTAGTTTGAAGATTTAAAAGCCATTGATTTTTAATCTTATGAGTAAAATTAAACTGGTGCCCATTTGATTTTTGACCAATGGAACCAAATGCTAAAGTGTTACTTAGTTTCGTGTCAAAATAACTATAAGACATTGTATAACACTGTTTACCTCTATTAAAAAATAACTGGTTTCTAAAATTAGATTGTAAACCAAGTTGCTGCCCTTGGATTGATTTAAAAGGATTTAAATTAATTCTATCGAAATTGTTACGTTCCTTTCGGTCAATAACATAAGTAGTTAAATTATAAAAGTGAGATAAAAACTTTTTAGATTTTGTTGATGAATTAATCCAATTTATTGCATCCAATGTTAGCGATTGACTTAATCTATTCTGATGAGTACGAATGAAAACTTGATTTGGCAACAAAACTCTTATATAATTAGCTTGATCTTGAAATTGTGCTACTTCAAATTCTTCAAGTTCTTGAACCCCATTATCATTATAATCAAACCAAACAAAAGTACCTTGTCCAGGCTCAACTTGAACATATGTAAAATCTTGTTGGGGTAATTGCCCAGAATTAGTTTCATAAACGGTTTGCCACTGAATTAAATTTTCTGCAAAGCGTTGACTGTAAAAAACTCTTGAATTCAATGACTTTTGTAAAGATCCTTCATCCTTTTGTAAATTAAACAAACGATAATTAATAAATAAACTTAAATCTGAACTTTTAGATTTAATAAGTTTAGAGTTCAAATAGTAATTTTTAGAACTATTAACTCTTTTTAATTTATTATCAACTACACTGTCATTAACTCGATTGATATAGCCAAGTTTCAGAAATACACTTGTTGAATCACCAATCCCGACATAACCTTCATAAGAAACAAATCTTTGACTTAGTAATGAATCTAACTCGTTAGTGTTACGTAAAATCACTTCATTATTTTCTGTAGATATTTTTATACCCGGCCAAAACTTTTTTCCATGCAGCTTAATTTGTGATGACGATCTAAAAAAATCTGAATCTTTCTGATTGCTACTACTTGTTAAAATATTTGAATTTGAAATAAATTCAAGGTTATTTTTCCTGAAAGTTGATGCTAGGTTATGTCTATTACCATTAAAGTTATCATCGAATTTTAAATATTGAAAAGAATAATTTATTTCAACTAAGTTAGAATTAATAAGATTAAATGCATTAGTGGATAACACTTGAGAGCCCATTTGTGTTACTGCTCCATTTAATGTTGTTATATCGATATTCCAATCCCTATTAAACTCTGGGTTATATAGTCTTTCAATATTTCTAAAATTGCTCTGTATATAATCTAAATCAGAAGATAAGTTTAAATTCCATTTATTAAATGGTTTTAAAGCTTTTCGATTAAATTTATATCTAAAGGCCAATCCATCATTGTCAGAATCAGAAATATTAGAAAATAAGTTTAAATCTTTCTTACTAGCAGCAAACTCGAAATCCAAATTTGTTTTATCAGAGGGTTGATATGAACCATTTATTATTGCAATTTGGAGTTTTTCAGGAGCTACCAATTGAATTATTGGAGAATAATCGCCCTGTTTCTGACCTAAAATTGGAGGTACATATTCGTAAATATTAGCAATTGAATTCGAGCTCGATATTACGTAATCTCCTTGCTGATCACCAACTAGTAAAAAGTTGACTAAAAATAATTCATCATTCGGGTTGTTGGAAAAAACAAAAACTTCTTGACCGTTTAATAGCTCTTTTTTGTATAAAATTCTGTTTTCGGAAAATTCTTGTGGAATTGCAGATGGAGAAATCATACTTGATTTATCATCTCCAGCTTGTGATAAAATTGAAATTTGATCTTGACTAAGATTTTGTTGAAGAGATTGGTTTTTTAAATCATTTTCATTAAAAAATGATATGCCTAAGTTTAACTTGTCTGAGTAATATTGCCCTCCAGTATATCCAACAAATCTAGTGTAATTTCTCTCACTATACTGATAATCCACTATAATACGCATCTCAGAATTAATTGGAAATGTGGGATTGAAAACTATTTCACCAGCGTTATAATCAATAATATAATCTTTTGTTGCTCCTCGCTGAAGCGGAACGCCATTAACATAAACAGTCTCACTTCCAGATACTACCAATACAAAAAGTTCGTTATTGGGCCCTTTAAGTTTATATGGCCCCTGATTTCCTTCTTGAGCGACGAATTGACTTCTTACAAATTGCCCTCTAACTAAAGCTCCTGAGACAAAAGCATTTATTTTATGACTTGAACTCTGAAAGCTTGAAGTAACCAATAGACCTTGAACACGTTTTGAAAATTTTGAAAAATAAGAACTATTATTTTCTAAATCTATATCACCTGCTCTAACTGACCATTGATCAGTGAAAGCCTCTATAAAGACTTGGTCAAACTGATCTAATCGCTGTGAATAACCGCTTTGTTGTAAAGGAATATTAGCGTCTTGAATAGACGCCCTCAAAGTAACATTTTCATTAATTTTACCACTAATTTGGAGGTCTAATTCGCTTTTTAAGACAGAATTTTGGTTATTCCCAACAGTAACTCCTCTTGAAATACTACCTGAAGAATTCAGTCCTTTGAAGGGCTTATATTCATTTGAAAAATTTGGTTCTGAAAGCTTAACTAATTTTTGTATTGAACTGTTTGATTTTATAATAATTGAGGAATCTAATTGTTTGTAAGTACGAGTAATAAAATTTGGGTATTTTAAATATTTGATCTTAACCGAATCTAATTCATTGTAATTTGATTTAAATCTTACAACAGCACTTTCAAAATCAATTGTATACATTGAATCATGCACTATCTCATTATTCAATTTTAAAACTTGAAAAAAATAGGGGTTTATACTTACACTATCAATAACAATTTTTTCTTCAATAGCTACCCTGGTGATTTTAATTAAAGAATTATCATCTTGAGCTGCTGAGAAAAAAAATGAAAATAATATGATTCCAATTTTAAGTAAGCGCATACTTTATGTAAACTTGAATATTGATAAAATATTTTGTTGAAAGTTTTTAAATAAAAATACCAATAATAGTATGTTGTAAAATTAAGGCTTTAATTATTTTAGCTAAAATAACACATCGTAAATGAAAATTATTTCATACAATGTTAATGGCATACGCGCAGCTATAAGAAAAGGGTTTTTAGATTGGTTAGCCATTGCAGATCCAGACGTAATTTGTCTGCAGGAAATCAAAGCGAATAAAGATCAGTTTGATTTGAAAGCTTTTGAATCTGCTGGTTATTTATACCATTATTGGTTCAGTGCGCAAAAAAAAGGGTATAGTGGAGTTGCTATACTTTGTAAAAATGAACCAAAAAAAGTTACTTTTGGAACTGGTATTGAATCCATGGATTGTGAGGGAAGAAATTTACTAGTTGATTTCCCTAATGTTTCTATAATGAGCTTGTATTTACCTTCGGGTACAAATATAAAACGTTTGGAACATAAGTTTGAATACATGGATTTATTCAAAAATTATATTGATATATTAAAAAAAGACAGGCCAAATCTTGTTATATGCGGGGATTACAATATTTGCCATCAGGCGATTGACATACATGATCCAATTCGAAATAAAAATGTTTCAGGATTCTTACCACATGAAAGAGAATGGATGAGTAAATTTCTTAATGACGGATTTGTTGATGCTTTTCGAATGTTGAATAAAGAATCTTGTAAATACAGCTGGTGGAGTTATAGAGCTAATTCAAGAGCCAATAATAAAGGGTGGAGGCTAGATTACACATTAGTTTCAAATTCGCTTAAAAATAGTATTGTGAGGGCAAATATTTTAAATGAAGCTATGCATAGTGATCATTGCCCTGTTTTGTTAGAATTAAAAATAAAAAATTAAATCATGTTAAATAAAATAATAATATTTGGTCTTGTCTTGTTCACTTTGACAAGCTGTGTATCATCAAAATTGTTTAATGAATTAGACATAAAATATAATCAATTGAAATCTGACTATGATGATCTATCTTTTAAAAATGATGACCTATTAAAAATTAAAACTGAGCTAGAAAATCAATTAACTAAACTTCAAAATACGTGTGCTGAAATAAGCTCAAAAAAAGATGCAATTAGTTCCGAAATATTGATTTTACAAAACAGTTATGATAATTTAAATTCGGCATATGCTGCCTTAGAACAAAACAGTGCTAAATCACTTGAAGAAAACGCAAAAAAAAACAAGGCTCTTTTGGATGAATTGAAAACTTTCGAGCAAGCATTATCTCTTGAAAATGAGCGCTTATTGAGCCTTGAAAAAGACATTCAACAACGTTCTGAGCGTATCGCTGAACTTGAAGAATTAATAGCTGCGAAAGATCAAGCGATGAAAGATTTGAAAAATTCTATTTCAAAAGCCTTGACAGCTTTTGAGGGTAAAGGGCTAACTGTTGAACAAAGAAATGGAAAAGTCTACGTTTCTATGGAAAATAAACTTCTATTTAAATCTGGGAGTTGGGCAATTGGGAAACAAGGAAAAGTCGCAATAATCGAACTTGGCAAAGTGCTTAGTAAAAATCCTGATATAGCTGTTTTAATTGAAGGTCATACTGATAATGTTCCATTTACAAGTGATGGCCCAATTTCCAACAATTGGGATTTATCAACAAAACGAGCGACATCGATAATTTCAATTTTAAGTGAAAACAACTCTATAAATTTAGAGAACCTCACTGCTGCTGGTCGAAGTGAATACTCTCCTATTGATACAAATGAAACACAGGAAGGAAAAGCAAAGAATAGAAGAATTGAAGTGATATTAACTCCAAAGCTTGATGAAATTTCAAGATTATTAAATTCTAAATAATGGAATACACAATTCTTCCTAACACTAACATTGAAGTGAGTAAAATATGTCTTGGTACAATGACTTGGGGAAATCAAAACACTCAAAATGATGGTTTCGCCCAAATGGATTTCGCATTAGATCGTGGAGTTAATTTTTTTGATACTGCAGAACTATACCCTGTTCCTGCTACAAAAGAAACTCAGGGCCTTACAAGTGAAATAATAGGTAAGTGGTTTAAAGATAGGGGGGCAAGAGATAAAATTATATTAGCTAGTAAAATTGCAGGGCCAGGTGACTACACTGCACACATTCGTAAAACCGGATTTAAAGGAAATTCCATTCATGAGGCAATTAATCTAGAATTAAAAAGATTAAATACAGATTATATTGATCTTTACCAATTGCATTGGCCCGAACGTCAAACAAATACGTTTGGAATTAGAGATTTTAAACCTAACCCTAGTGATCCATGGGAAGATAATTTTGAAGAGGTAATTTATGAATTGAACAAATTAGTCAAAGTAGGTAAAATAAGAGCTTATGGCCTTTCAAATGAAAAAGCCTGGGGAACAATGAGATACGTTGAGGAGATTAGAAAAAATAAACTTCCTATGATAAGTACAATTCAAAATGCCTATTCCCTTTTAAATAGAGTGTTTGAAGGAGATTTAGCAGAAGTCTCATACAGAGAAAATATTGGTCTTTTAGCTTATTCTCCATTAGCTTTTGGTGTACTTTCAGGAAAATATATTAATGGGACAGCATCAAAAAATGCTCGTCTTAATTTGTTTCCTCGATTCTCTAGATACAGTAGTAAACAAGCTACAAATGCTACTAAAGCTTACCTAAAACTTTCAAACGAGCTAGGTATTTCATTATCGACACTATCTTTAGCATTTGTAAATGACAGACCATTTGTATCTAGCAACATAATTGGAGCTACATCATTAGAGCAATTAGAAGAAAACATTTGTAGTATAGAAACTAAATTGAGTGAAGATGTTATATTAAAAATTAATGAAATTCATTCGAAAATACCAAATCCCTCTCCTTAGGTTACTTCTTATTAGCTAATTGTCCACAAGCAGCATCAATATCTTTACCACGTGATCGACGGACAGTAACGACTATATTATTTTTTTCAAGCATTGATACATATTTATCAATAATCTGGGGTTTTGCTTGTTTGAATAACCCATCCCCAATTGGGTTATACTCTATCAAATTAACCTTACTTGGAGCAAACTTACAAAATTCAATTAATGCAAGTATATCATTAATACTGTCATTTACCCCTTGCCAAACAACATATTCATAAGTTATTCTCCGCTTTGTTTTAGAATACCAAAATATTAAAGCTTCTCTTAACTGAGAAAGTGGAAAATTATCATTAAAAGGCATAATCTTTGTACGAATTTCATCTATTGCTGAGTGCAAGGATACTGCAAGATTAAATTTAACTCCATCTTCAGCCATTTTTTTTATCATTTTAGGTATTCCTGATGTCGATACAACAATGCGCTTGGGAGACATGGCTAATCCTTCCTTTGATGTTATCTTATCTATAGCGAGTAATACATTGTTGTAATTCATCAACGGTTCACCCATACCCATAAAAACTATATTTGTCAGTTTCTTATTGTAATACAAACGACTTTGATTATCAATGGCAACAACTTGATCATAAATCTCGTCAGGATTTAAGTTTCTCATACGTTTTAACCTAGAGGTAGCACAAAACTTACAATCTAAGCTACATCCAACTTGTGATGACACGCAAGCAGTTGTTCTATTTGCAGATGGTATTAAAACAGACTCAACAATAAGGCCGTCATGTAAACGAATCGCATTTTTTAAGGTTCCATCAGAACTCTTTTGAACAGTATAAACTTCAATATGGTTAATGTCAAAAGATTTTTTAAGAAGATTTCTTGAATCAACAGATAAATTAGTCATTTGATCAAATGAATGAGCTCCTTTTTTCCAAAGCCACTCATAAACCTGTTTGCCTCTAAAAGCTTTTTGTGAATTTTCCACAAAAAAATCCTTTAGGTCTTCTATGGATAATGCTCTTATGTCTTTCTTTGTATTGTTCATAAAAAAAGTCTCTTTTTGAGACTTTTGTTCATTTATAAAATAAGCATTGCATCTCCGTAACTGTAAAATTTATATTTTTCTTTTACAGCTTGATCATAAGCTTCCATAATGAAGTCATAACCCCCAAAAGCAGCAGTCATCATTAAAAGTGTAGATTTCGGGGTATGAAAATTTGTAATCATACTGTTAGCTATTGAAAAATCATAAGGTGGAAAAATAAATTTATTTGTCCACCCAGAAAATTCATTTAAAGTTCCATTAGAGGAGACCGAACTTTCAACAGATCTCATGACAGTAGTCCCCACAGCACAAATTCGTTTTTTATTTTTTAATGCGCTATTTATAATTTTTGTTGCAATTTGATCTATTATAATTTCTTCACTATCCATTTTATGTTTTGATAAGTCTTCGACCTCAACGGGGTTAAATGTACCAAGCCCAACATGTAAAGTCAGTTCAGCAAAATTTATTCCTTTAATCTCAAGGCGTTTTAATAGATGTTTAGAAAAATGTAATCCGGCAGTTGGAGCTGCTACCGCACCCTCATTTTTTGCATAAATTGTTTGATATCTATCTTCGTCTTCAGGCTCAACATCCCTTTTAATATATTTTGGTAAAGGAGTTTGGCCAAGTTCAGTTAACTTTAAACGAAACTCATCATAAGATCCATCAAATAAAAAACGTAGTGTTCTACCTCTCGATGTAGTATTATCAATCACTTCGGCAACGAGGCTTTCGTCATCCCCAAAGTATAATTTATTCCCAATTCTAATTTTTCTTGCAGGGTCAACTAAAACATCCCATAATCTTTGTTCTGAATTTAACTCTCTAAGTAAAAAAACTTCTATTCTAGCACCTGTTTTTTCCTTATTACCAAATAAACGAGCGGGAAAAACCTTTGTATTATTCAAAATCATTACATCATCCTCATCAAAATATTCAATAAGATCTTTAAAATATTTATGCTCAATGGTATGATTTTCTCTGTTAAGGACCATTAATCTAGCTTCGTCACGATTCTCAGAAGGATATTCTGCTAATAAATCATCAGGTAACTTAAAATTAAAATGTGATAGTTTCATGAAAATAATTTTTACAAGCTGCAAATATACAATCAATGAATAGGGGTTGTCAAGTATTTAGATGTTTATTTTTGAACAGTTAAATTTATCCCTATTTTATCCAGATCATTCCAAAAATTTGGGTATGACTTAGAAACTACATCTGCATTATTAATATATAAATTTGTTCTCAAAACAAGAGGTGCAAAAGACATAGCCATCCGGTGATCATTATAAGTATTGATTTCAACATTTTTCAAAAGTGGTTTTGGGGATTTGATTTCAAGGCTATTGTTTGTTGTTATTACATCTGACCCCAGTTTTTTGATTTCATTTTTCAAGGCTAATAATCGGTCTGTTTCCTTAATTTTTAAAGTATGAAGACCTGTAAAATTACAATTAATTTGAAGGCCAAGGCAACTGACAGCTAAAGTCTGTGCAATATCAGGAGTGTTTGATAAATCTAAATCTAAATTTTTAGGTAAATCATCGCTAATCTTTTCTATAGTTAAAACTGAATTATTAAATTTACTTGACACCCCAAGATTATTATATATTTCACTCAAAATTGCGTCACCTTGTAAACTGTTTTTTTTATAAGATGATATATTAATTTTTGTACCCACAGAACTGAGTGATACAATACTGTAAAAATATGAAGCTGATGACCAATCAGATTCAACTATCAATGTTTTTGAATTGTGTCCTTCATATGGAAATACCTTAATTTTATTAGACTCAAAGCTTGTTCTAATTCCAACTTCGTTAAGTAATGCCAATGTCATTTCAATATATGGAATAGAAGTAATTTTCCCATCTAGATGTAATTTCAATCCATTTTTTAAAGAAGGAGCAATTAATAAAAGTGCAGATATGTATTGACTACTTACATTGGCTTTAAGAAAAACCTCACTTTTTAAAAATTCATGCCCTTGTATCTTGAGAGGTGGAAAACCTTCATTCTCAGAATACTCAATTTTAGCCCCTAAATTTCTTAATGCATCAACTAGAATTCTAATTGGACGTTCTTTCATCCTAGAAGAACCTGTGAGAATTATTCTTCTACCGTTTTGTGTAGCATAATAGGCAGTCAAAAACCGCATTGCAGTTCCAGCATGATGTATGTCAATTAATGAGTTATCAGATGATAAAGCATTTTTCATCAATTTAGTATCATCTGAATTTGAAAGATTTTCAATAGTTAAATCATCAAATAATGCTTTTAATAATAGACAGCGGTTTGATTCACTTTTCGACCCAGTAATTGTTAAACTCGAAATGGTATTAATATTTGATTTTTTTAAAAAAATCTGCACGATTATCTTAGCTTATTGTTATTATGATGACGCTTATGGTCACGCTTAGTTTTAAGTTTCAACTTTTTATAAAAAGCTTTATTTAAATCAATACCTGTTTGATTTGCAAGACACATAATAACGAATAATACATCTGCTAATTCTTCACCAAGATCTTTATTTTTATCGGTCTGCTTTTCACTTTGTTCCCCATACCGCCTTGAGATGATTCGTGCCACTTCACCAACTTCTTCTGTAAGTTGCGCCATATTAGTCAATTCATTAAAATATCGAACCCCATGGGCTTTAATCCACTTATCAACAGATTCCTGTGCGTTTTGAATATCCATTTTTATATAATTTTACTCAATACTAAGTTATGTAAAGCGTTATTTAAATCAAATTTTATGGATTTAAATTATTCGCGGTTTTTTGTGTCAATTATAATTGTGACAGGCCCATCATTTAACAAATTTACTTCCATATGTTCACCAAAAACTCCTTTTTGAACCGGGTTTTTCAAATGGATTTGTAATTGTTCAATAAATTGATTATAAATTGGTAAAGCTATATTGGCAGGAGCGGCTTTATTATAACTTGGTCGATTACCCTTTTTAATCTGAGCATAAAGTGTAAATTGACTAATAACTAAAGCTTCTCCGTCGTAGTCTTTTAAAGAAATATTCATAACACCATTTTTATCTCCGAAAATGCGAAGATTAGCTATTTTGTTACAAAGCCAACTTATATCTTCATTATTATCATCAGAAATAACGCCTAAAAAAATTAATACACCAGAACTAATTTGACTTTTTACAATACCGTTTACTGAAACACTTGCTTTGTTGACCCTTTGAATTATTGCTCTCATAAATAATTGCTTGAATCAATTCGATAATTAGTGTCATCGCCATCCAATATTTGAATATAAGAATCATATCGTGAAACAGCTATTTCTCCAAACTTTATTTTATCTTTTACTGCACATTTTGGTTCATGTCGGTGTAGACAATTGTGAAATTTACAATTTTCCTTTATTGCAAATATTTCAGGAAAGTATTGATCTAGTTCAGAAGACTCAATATTTACAACTCCAAACCCTTTAATCCCTGGAGTATCAATTATACGAGCCTCAAAACTCAAATCAAACATTTGAGCAAAAGTAGTGGTGTGTTGCCCCTGGCGATGCATTTCAGATATTGTCATTGTTTTTAAATTAAGTGAAGGCTCGATCGAATTCACTAATGTAGACTTTCCAACACCTGAATGACCGGAAAACATACTAGTTTTACCTTTCATTAGTTGCTTAACCTTTGAAATATTATTTCCTCTCTTGGCAGAAATTTTCAAACAATTATATCCAATTTTTGAATAGATTTTTATCAAATTATCTAATTGAATTAATGATTGATCGTTGTAAAGATCAATTTTATTAAATAATAATATGGTTTTAATTCCATATGCTTCTGATGTAACTAAAAATCGATCAATAAAACTTGTTGATGTTTGGGGATTTTCGGTGGTAATTAATAAAAAAACTTGATCTATATTGCTGGCTATTATATGAATTTGTTTAGATAGATTTACAGATTTTCTAACAATATAATTTTTTCGGTTGTGAATTGTATTAATTATTCCTGTTTTTTTATCATTAGTAACTTCAAAATCTACAACATCACCAACAGCAATAGGATTTGTACTTTTAATTCCATGCATGCGGAACTTTCCTTTTATTCGACATTCGATAAAAGCGCCTTCAATAGTCTTTACAATATACCAACTACCAGTTGATTTATAAACAGTTCCTGTCATAACTAATTAACTTCCTCAAGGCAAAGAAACGAATTTCTTTTAATTAAAATTTCCTATATTTAATAACAAAATATTTAATTTCTATGAAAAGTTTAAAGTTATTGTCTCTGTTATTAATCTTTTCCTGTTTTGACTTAACATCTCAGACTGAATACAAAATTATAACTAGTGTCGAATCAATCGTACCTAATGGCTTGGGACGTTCTAGGCTTATTAGCGCTAATGATGTCAAAAATTATAAAGAGTTTACCTCTACTCAAACTGAAGAAGATAATACAAGGAATAAATCAAAAAGAGATGAAATTAGAGTTAAAGGTTTTGATGAAACTAAGCTGTTAAACTTTTATAATCTTGGTGGAATTAGATTTCAAAATATCGCGGCAAATGATGCAATAATTACATCAAAAATAAACGCCATGACTAAAGAAGGCTGGGAATTAATGTTTGTAACCAGCGCCGTCGAAAGCAAAGGAGATAAAACTGATAATAATGGCATTTTTATAACAAGATATATTTTTAAACGTTACAAAAATAATAGTCCTAATTAGGTTTATTTATTACGCTTTTAAAATCTGCTTTTGATGATTTATTGATTCTTGATGAATTGCCTTAAAAAGTTTTAATATAAATTCTTCACTAAGGTTATGTAATTCTCCTTCAAGTACCATTTTAACTAGAATTTCGTTCCAGCGCTTACTTTGTAATACAGCTACATTTTGCTCTTTTTTTAATTTCCCAATAGCTTCAGCAACTAACATTCGCTTTCCAAGAGTTTCAAGAAGCTGATTATCAACTACATCAATTTGAGCTCTTAACTTTGAGAGTTGGTCAGTATAACTAGCTTCATTGGTGCTTTCATTTCTAATTTTTAAATCTTTTGTGAATTGAATTAATGTTTTAGGAGTAATTTGTTGAGCAGAATCACTCCAAGCATTATCTGGATCAATGTGAGTTTCGATCATTAAACCATCAAAATTTAGATCTAAGGCTGTTTGACTTACATCGAAAACCATGTCTCTTTTACCTGTGATATGAGAAGGATCATTTATTAGAGGTAGATCTGGAAATTTAGTTTGTAGTTCAATTGCCAATTGCCACTCTGGATTATTTCTGTATTTAGATTTTTCATAAGTTGAAAATCCTCTATGGATTACTCCTAGATTTTTAATATTTGCTGATTTTAAACGCTCAACTGCACCTAACCATAATGATAAATCTGGATTTACTGGATTTTTAATCAAAACTATTTTATCAGTATCTTTGAGAGCATCTGCAATTTCTTGAACAATAAATGGGCTGACAGTTGATCTTGCCCCAATCCATAGTAAATCAATATCATGCTCTAGAGCTAACTCAACGTGGTTTCTATTCGCAACTTCTGTAGCTGTCTTTAAACCGGTCTCATACTTAACTTTTTGAAGCCATTTTAATCCAAGAGCTCCAACCCCTTCAAAGTTTCCTGGTCTTGTGCGGGGCTTCCATATACCAGCTCTGTAATAGCTTACATCGCTATTTTTTAATTGATGTGCAATTTTCAAAACTTGATCCTCAGTCTCAGCGCTACAAGGCCCAGCGATTACCAACGGATGATTTAATTCTAAATTATCAAGCCATGTTCTTAATTGTTTACTATTTTCCATTACTTTAAAGTTTTATGAAATACCTTTTAATATTTTTTTTATGTAGTTAGTACTTTTCATTTGTTCTTTAATTGCATTGAAATTATCAGATACCATAAGATTTTTAAATTTTATTAAATTCTGGATATACTCTTCCAATGTTTCAATGACATTCTCTTTATTTTGTTCAAAAATAGGCGTCCATGTACTTGGTGAACTTTTTGCCAAGCGAACAGTTGATTCAAAACCACTTCCAGCCATGTCAAATATATTTTTTTCATTTTTTTCTTTATCAATTACAGTCTTCCCTAACATAAATGAACTTATATGAGATAAATGAGAAACATAAGCGATATGTTTGTCATGGTCTCTAGAATTCATGTATGTGAGCTTTAATCCCATATCCTGAAAAATTTTAATTACAGATTTGCAGAGCCTATTATCAGTCTTTTCTATATCACAAATAATATTTGTTTTACCATTAAAAAGCTCTACATGTGCAGCTGTAGGACCTGAAAATTCAGTCCCCGCTATAGGATGATTTGCTAAAAACTGAGAACGTCTTGGATGATTTTCTACTAAATTACATATTGCCTCTTTGGTGGATCCCATATCAATTACCAAAGATTTTTCTTTTAAGTTATCTAAAATATATGGTAATAATTTCAATGCAGCATCTACGGGAACAGCTAAAACTACCAAGTCAGAATCTTGTATATCAACTAGAGATCCTTTCTTATCGACAAGTCCAAGTTTTAGTGCTTCATCTAAATGGTCATTGTTTATATCAATTCCAACTATGTTAAACTTAGGGTGTAGTAATTTTAAATTTAAAGCAAAACTACCTCCTATTAAACCCAGTCCAATTACTCCTATATTTTTCATTTAATCCTTTCTATAGCTTCATTAATAATATTTTTATTGGCACATAATGAAAAACGAATATAACCTTCCCCATTTGATCCAAAAACTGTTCCTGGGGTTACAAAAATATTCTTTTCATGAAGAAGGCCATCAATAAATTTTTCTGACTTTATACCATTTGGCAATTTAGCCCATACAAATAATCCTGATGAATTTTGATCAAAAGAACAGCCTAATTTTGATGCAAGTTCCCATATTAAACCTCGACGAATTTTATAGATTTTATTTATTTCAGTAAACCAATCATTTGGCAAGTTTAAAGCTTCAATTGCACCTTTTTGAATTCCATAAAACATTCCAGAGTCCATATTACTCTTGATTTTTAAAACATTTTGAATATGATTAGATGATCCTATTAGCATACCCACACGCCAGCCAGCCATATTGAAACTTTTACTTAAAGAATTTAATTCAAGACAGTTCTCTTTTGATCCATCAAAATTGAAAATACTTAAAGGATTGTTATTCAAAATAAAACTATATGGATTATCATTAACTAACAATATATCTTTTTCGTTTGCTAAATTAATTAGCTTTTGTAAAAATTTTTTATCACAAGAAACACCTGTCGGCATGTTAGGATAATTTATCCACATAACTTTGACATTTGAAAGATCAAGTTTATATAATTCATTTAAATCTGGCTGCCAATTATTTTGTGGGTTAAGGTCATAATAAATAGGTTTTGCTCCAACCAATTTAGTTACAGAGCTATAAGTAGGATAACCAGGATTTGGAATTAAAACAGAATCGTTTTCGTTAAGGTATGCCATTGAAATATGCATAATACCTTCTTTACTTCCCATCAAAGGAAGTATTTCATTTTTAGGATTAAAATAAACATCATATTTATTTTTGTAAAAGGTAGCCATAGCCTCCCTTAATTCATTTATTCCTTGGTAACTTTGATACTTGTGAGCTCCGAAATCTGCTAAACTGTTCTTCAAAGCTTCAATTATATTCGGCATTGGAGTTAAATCTGGACTTCCAATTCCTAAGTTGATTACAGGTTTACCCTTTGAAATTAATGAACTAACCTCCTTTAATTTTTTAGAGAAATAATATTCATCAACAGTATTTAATCTTTTGGAAACCTCAATCATCTTTTTGCATTTTTATAAGTTCCTAACTCTTTAAATTCTTCAGCTATAATTTTCATAACAGATTTAGCTTTTTCATAATCTTTAGAAGATTCAAAAGTAACGTCAACAAAAAAAGCATATTTCCAAGGAGTTTCAATTTTAGGTAAAGATTGAATTTTAGTTAAATTCAACTTACAGTCACTCATAACATTTAACATAGCTGCTAAACTACCTCGTTTGTGATTAAGCATAAATTTTAATGAAGCCTTGTTATTATCTTTATTAGTACAGGGAGATCGTTCTAAAATTACAAAACGAGTTTCATTAAGTCTTATAGTTTGAATATTACTTGCTAATATATTTAAATCATATGTTCTTGCAGCATCGACACTAGCAATAGCTGCAACACCACTTAATTTATGCTCTTGAATCCTTTTTGCAACCTCAGCTGTATCTTTATCTTCAACCAATTTGATGTGTGGGTGTTTATCAAAGAATAATTGACATTGTAATAACGCCATTGGATGAGAATAGACTTCTCTTATATCACCAATCTTCTGCCCATTTAAGGCCATTAAATTATGTTCAACCTCTAAATAATATTCCCCTGTGATATGAAGGGAGTTAGAATCAATTAATGCATAATTGGGAATAATAGAGCCTGCTATTGAATTTTCAAGAGCAATAACCCCAGCTTCAGCATCTCCAGAGCACAATCGCTTTACAACATCAGGGAAACTCAATAACGGAATGATATCAATAGGTTCAGAAAAATAATTTACTGAGACCTTATGGTGAAATGATCCATTTATTCCTTGTATAGCGACTCTTTTTCCCATAAAAAAAAATCTCGATTTTTACATCGAGACTAGAATTTAAATACTAATTAAAATATACAAATTAGGCCTCGCTCTTTTTAGAAAAAAAGAAATAATACCAGTTATAAAAAGTATAATTAAAGATTAGCATAATAATTATTTAATTGCTAAAGTAGATATTTTTTATTCAAAACAAAATTCAATCTAATTTTTTTTTTAAAGCTTGAATTATTTTAATAAAATCAATTAAAAAAAACTTTAAGTTTAGTAATTCTATAATTTTTTAATAATTCTACAATTTAAAGATTTGTAATTAATAGCAAAATTAGTGTAATTCTGGCTGAACCAACTATCTTTCGAATTAATATAAATTAAATAATAAGCTACATATTAAATTAAAGATTTTTTTTTTAATTTTTAATATTTACATTTGTACTTATATTTGAGGATAAATTTGATCTGATTGCAACCTCAAAAAAAAAAGCTAAAACAGTAAATTTTCTTAGCTCGTTGCAACAATCTTTATCTTCGCAATTCGTAGCTATGAGTTATTTGTTTACATCAGAAAGTGTCTCGGAGGGGCATCCGGATAAAGTTGCTGACCAAATAAGCGATGCAATTATAGATAATTTTCTTGCATTTGATCCTAAATCTAAAGTTGCATGTGAAACTCTTGTAACAACCGGTCAAGTTATTTTAGCAGGAGAAGTTAAGTCAAAAATATATCTTGATGTTCAACAAATTGCACGTGAGACAATAAATAAAATTGGGTATACCAAGGGAGAATACATGTTTGACGGAAATTCATGTGGTGTATTATCAGCAATCCATGAACAATCAGAAGATATTAACAAAGGAGTTGACAAAAATGATTATGAACTTCAAGGAGCTGGAGATCAAGGTATGATGTTTGGATATGCAACTAATGAAACTGAAAATTACATGCCATTAGCTTTAGAGCTTTCTAATAGGATTCTTAAGGAGCTTTCATGTTTGCGCCGTGAAAATAAGGAAATTAATTATTTACGCCCAGATTCAAAAAGTCAAGTAACCATTGAATATTCAGATAAAAATGTTCCGTTAAGAATAGATTCTATAGTGTTATCAACTCAACACGATCCATTTTTATCAGACGATAAAGCTATGTTAAACAAGATAAAAAAAGATATTAAAAATATTTTAATGCCAAGGGTAATCTCTAAATTACCCAATAATATTCAATCTCTTTTTAATGAAAAAATAAAATATCATATTAATCCAACCGGAAAATTTGTAATTGGTGGGCCTCATGGAGATACCGGCTTAACAGGTCGTAAAATTATTGTAGATACTTACGGAGGCAAAGGAGCTCATGGAGGAGGTGCCTTTTCTGGAAAAGATCCTAGTAAAGTTGATCGCTCTGGAGCTTATGCTATGCGGCATATAGCTAAAAATATGGTTGCAGCTGGAATTTGTGATGAAATTTTGGTTCAAGTTAGTTATGCAATTGGTTTAGCAGAACCAACTGGTTTGTATGTTAACACTTATGGGACATCTAATTTAAAAGTTTGCGATGGTGAAATAGCAAAAAAAATACTAGCTATGGTTGATCTTCGACCGGCTGCTATTGAAAAACGATTGAAATTAAGATCTCCAATTTACAGTGAAACTTCTGCCTTTGGTCATATGGGTAGGACAAATAAATTTGTTGAAAAATCCTTCAAAAAGCCAAGTGGAGAAGAAATAACACTTAATGTAGAACTTTTCACCTGGGAAAAATTAGACTTAGTTTTAGATATAAAATCTTCCTTTAATTTATAATTTAACTTCAAATTTTACAACTCAAACCGAATTCTAAAAGTAATATAACGAGGCTGAATAAAATATTCTGTAGCGCTTACAGAAATGTTCCCTGCATTGCTTTGATTTTGAGATTTAGTGTCTAATAAGTTTGTTGCTCTTAATTCATACTCAAATTTAGAATCCTCGTCTTTGCGATAAGATAATGAAGCATTCCAAAACTCAAATGTATTAATGGTGCCTTGTTCATCGCTGAAATCATTGAACGAGTAATCAGTTTTAAAATTAAATGACTTCAAAAACAAAGCATCAAATTCTATCGATGGACTTTTAGTAAAAAACTTAGTACTATTCCTGCCTATGTTATTGTCTTGTATAGAGTAACGATAACTTAGATCTAGGTTAGGTGCAGTTCTAAAATTTGTTCGAATTTGAGCTCTGTAAGTCTGAGAAAAAGTTTCATTTTCTGTTCTACTATTTTGAATAAATTGATTGAAAATTGAATAATTAAAATTTGCTCTTAAAGTACCTCTAATTTTTCCAAATGTTCGCTGAAATCGACCATTGGCATTCATACTTTCATCCGCAAATGGAGAGTTAAATGGTGTTGACACTCTAATTACACTTCCAGGCTGAAACAAAGATTGTGTACGAATATTATCAATACTTTTATTGTAATTAAGACTCGCAAATACATTAGTATAATTAAACATATTAAAACTATAGTAAAATAGACTAACATTGTGTGATAATGCATTTTCCAAGTAAGGATTCCCAGAAAACAAAGAATTATAATTATTTAACACCAAACCACTGGCAAAATTTGAAACATCTGTGAACTGTGTCTGCATTCTGTAATTTAGATTAAGAGTCTCACTCTTTTTAAGCTGTACAATCACGTTTAAATCAGGTAAAAATCTAAAAAAATTATCAGTAGTTCTTTGTCCAAATTGGATATTATTAACATTATATATATGTCCAGAAATTCCAGGTGTAATTGTAAAGATACCTGCCTTTAATCTATAGTGAAGCCCTAAATATAAATCGGCAAACCTATAGTCTATGGAATTTACATCAGAAATATCAGTTGGTGATGAATCATATAGAGATCTGTCATCTAAGAATTGAAATATATTTGAATTAAACTTTTGATGACTAAAAATTGTTCCTAATGTAAAGTTTAAATTACTTTTCTTGTTTAATATTCTCCAATAATCAAGCTTTGCATCTAGCTGATTGGATTGTACGCGTTTTTCTTGACTTAAATTATAATTGCTTTGAAATTGATCTAATCCAAGATTTTCAGCAGTATCATCATAGCTAAATTTGTCCTCTAAAATAGCATTATAAAAAGGGTCTTCATCTTTTAATACATGCTGAGCTTCTAAAGCAAAAATATTTTTATCGTCAAGGGTGTAATAGTAATTTAAGTTTTGACTTAGATTAAATGGTGTAACTTCTTCTATTTGATTAATTGATTGATTAATTGAAGAGAAAAAGCGTTGATCTTGTTCACTTTGGGATAACTGTCCGAAAATCTCATACTCGAGTTGATTATTTGAATCGGGCTGATATTTTGTTGATAATTTAAGCATTCCTAAATTATTTTCTTGAAAAGTATTACTTTGGGTTTCCTCATTTGGAATACCAATTCCAGCACCAGTATATTGGATTGATCTATTTTCTTCAAGTTCATTTCTACTATTTGAAAATATCGCAAAACCTCCTAAATCCAGAGTACTCTTTGGAGACCAGCTGAAATTTGCAGCTCCAAATTTGGTATTAATGTCTTTAGCACGATTATTTTGTAGTGTTAAAAAACCAATATCATTATTTCCTAAATTTATACTAGTTCCACTAGTTGCACTTGGTCTTTTAAAACCACCTGTGAAATTAAAATAATCTCTTCTACTGAAAGCTACTTCACCAATATTGTTTAGATCTCCGATAAAGTTTAAACTATATTCTGGACTATAATAAAATAATTTTGGCTGAATCAAATACAAATTATCTGCCTTGGGATGAACTTCAGGCTCTCCACCACCACCTAATATGTTGCCAAACCAAAAATTCTTTTTACCTTCTTTGAGCTTAATGTTTAAAGCAACATTATTTTGGTTATTTGTAACTCCGCTTAACTGTCCAACTTCAGCATAGTTTTTTAAAACTTGGACCTTGTCAACAGCATTAGAAGGAATGTTTTTTGTTGCTAATTTACTATCTCCATCAAAAAAATCTTTCCCCTCAACCATGACTTTTGTAACTACTTTTCCTTCAACTTCAACCTGGCCGTCATCGTTAATTTCAACTCCTGGCAAGTTTTCTAAAACATCTTCTAATTTACGTTCTGTTCCTTTATTGAAAGAATCTGCATTATATGTCAAAGTATCACCATTCACTGTGACTGGCATTTCATATGTCAGCTCAACTTCATCTAATAGGTTATCTTCTTGAAGAACAAAATCTTTTTTCAAGTCAGAACTTAATGTCTCCAACTGTTCAGCAGTTGATTTCATTCCAATGTAACTGACTTGAATTGAGTAAATTGTATTTTTTTTTAAATTAAGCTTGTAACGACCCTCCTCATTTGTTATTCCGTAGGAGTCTAAAGCACTTGTTGCCTTGTTTATCGCGATAACGTTAGCTAACTCTAACGCATTGCCAAGAGAATCTTTAACATGTCCCTCAAGTTTAATTTGTGAATAAGAGAAAGAAAGTATTGAGAGAAATATTGCGCTTAAATAAATTTTCATAAAGATGTAATTTGATAAATTATATTATTATTTTCTACCCCCTCGACCTCTGTACATTTCTCGCATTTCGATCATTTTTTGCTTGACGGTTGAATTATAGTCATCTCTAGAAATAACTCTCCCTTTTTCTGGAGCTTTAATTTTGATTTTGTCTTGTGGATTTAAAGTGATTTTATTGCATAAGATTGTAGTACGATCAGCATTAATCTCAAGTATTAAACCTGGTAATCCCCAAAACTCCCCCGGCCCTTGACTAATTGGAATTTGAGGTGTATACCATGCAACAACATTTATAGTCTTTGGAATTTCAATATCATCTGTTATGGATTTAGTCTTTTCAGACTTATTTTGTGATTCAGTTTTATTTTTTCTAGATTTACCACGCATACTTCTCCAATCAAACTCATCAACAGTTTTAACAGCTGTTGCCTTAATACATAAATACTTGCCAATCTGCTTTGTCTCAGTTCCAATTTTCCAATCTAGTTTTTCAAGTGAGTCTGTAATAAGAAACTGTCTTCCATAGAAATCTTGATCCTGAACAAATTGGTTGTTATTGATATTTTTGTATTGTGGACCAGCAGTAAAACTACTCCACCAATTAAATCCGCCTTTCCCAGGTGCTGATAATACCTCCTCTTCTTCATATATTGAAGAAATTTTATCAAATGTAAGTATGTAGCTTTTTTCAAACATACCCTTCATTTTATCTGAGATCTGTTTCTTCTGTGCATCTGTCATCTGCCCATTTCCCCATCCACTCATATCAGGAGAAGTTTTTGAAAAATAATAAGCTTTACCTTGAAAATCTTGAGATATTATTTGATTAGAAATCAAGATGATTACTATCAGTAAAATATTTTTTATTCTATTTATAATCATTTTAAAAATTTTTCCAAATGTACATTATGTTTAATAACAGTGAGTTAAATTCTTCACAAATTAAATTATCGCTCAATATATTAAATTTTAATATTTCCAGATTCTGAGTCGCTACTTTTACTTTTAAATTTCTCACAGCTAAAACTTACACTCTTTTGGTATGACGATTATATTATTAAATTGTGACAAAAAAAGTGACATTTTTTGTAAATTACAAACAATGAAAAAATACTATATCTTCATTTTCTTAGTTTTTAAAACTATTTTATATTCTCAAAGCTCTATTCAACTAAAGTTAGTCAAAACAGAACCTATTAAAGTAGATAATTTATTAGGAATTGATCAATTTGACTCTTATTATTATTTAAATAATAATGCCTTTGAAAAAAAACAAATTGATAAAATTTTTTCATACAGCAACCTTCAGTTAGGAAAAATTGATCAAGTGAAAATTTTTAATGCTTTAAAAATAGCTTTGCTTCATAAAGATTTTAATACAATTGTCTTGTTGGATAACAGGTTGGCAGAAATCAGAATTATCGACTTCAATAATATATTTCCCTACAGAAGAATAAACCAGATTGCCTATGCAAATGAAAATTCATTTTGGTTATTCAATTCAATTAATCTTGAACTCGAACTATTTGACTACAAAAAACAAAAAACACAACTTAGAACATTACCATTTAATGAAGAAGTAATTTGTTTAAATAGTAATTACAACAATGTTTTTGCTTTAACAAAATCTAAATTCTTTCATTACAATTATACTGGAAGTCAAGTTTCAAAAATTGAACATAAAGGCTATGATAATTTTAAATTAGGTAATGATTTCATAATTTTCAAAAAAGATAATTCGCTATTTTACAAAACTTTTTCAAATGACCAAATCCAATTATTAAAGATGCAAAAAAAAATAATTAAACAGTTTTTTGTAATGAATCAAACCTTGTATATTTATGACGGTGAATTTCTTTACCATTACCAACTTTTAAAAAATTAAATTATGCATATTGCCATCGCTGGAAACATTGGAGCAGGAAAAACAACACTAACTCAATTATTAGCAAAACATTATGATTGGGAGGCACAACTAGAAGATGTTGTTGACAACCCTTATTTAGATGATTTTTATAACCAAATGGAACGCTGGAGCTTTAATCTTCAAGTTTACTTTTTAAACAGTCGTTTTAGACAAGTTATGCAAATCAGAAAAAGTGGTAAAGATATTATTCAAGACCGAACAATTTACGAAGATGCAAATATTTTTGCTCCAAACCTGCATGCTATGGGTTTGATGACAAATCGTGACTTTGATAATTATTCTTCACTTTTCAATTTAATGGAAAGTACTGTTCTACCACCAGACCTTTTAATTTATTTAAGAAGTTCTATTCCAAATTTAGTAAATCAAATTCATAAAAGAGGACGAGACTATGAGAACTCTATTTCAATTGATTACTTAAGCAGACTCAATGAACGCTATGAAGCTTGGATTCATGGTTATGATAAAGGGCCTTTACTGATAATCGACGTGGATGATTTAGATTTTGTTGAAAATGAAGAGGATCTCAAAGTTGTAATTAATGAAATTGATTCCAAGACAAGTAGTTTGTAAAAATTCTACAAAAAAAGAGCTACTAAAAATAGAGCCCTTTTTTTTATATTATTTCTTCAACAACTCGTCTAACCTATCAGAAACAAGCTTTTCAACTTCTTATTCAGATCCGGAATAAGACTTTTTAATTACTTTTTCAACTCCATTTTCATTTGTTGTATATGACACAATAGCAGTTGCTTTTTCAGTAATATCATTTTCAACATGAGTAATAACTTCAATCTCCTCATTAAAAACATTTGTTGTTTCATCTGAATGACCTCCTAGTATCGGAGCAATTACAAGACCAATTAAACAAGTTAATTTGATTAATATATTCATTGAAGGTCCTGATGTATCTTTAAATGGATCTCCAACAGTATCTCCAGTTACAGCAGCTTTATGCGCATCCGACCCCTTATATGTCATCACGCCATTAATTTTTACACCTGCCTCAAAAGATTTTTTTGCATTATCCCAAGCTCCACCGGCATTGTTTTGAAATATTGCCCAAAGCACTCCCGAAACCGTTACTCCAGCCATGTATCCACCAAGCATCTCAGCTACTAATTTATATTTGTCAGGATAAATTAGAATACCAACAAAAACTATAAGAATAGGAAAGCCTATTGTAAGAAGCCCTGGCACAAGCATTTGCCTTAGTGAGGCTCTTGTTGATATATCGACACATTTATCATATTCTGGCTTACCAGTACCTTCCATTATCCCTGGGATTTCTTTAAACTGTCTTCTAACCTCTTCTACCATTTCCATAGCAGCTTTACCTACAGAACTCATAGCTAAAGCAGAAAAAACTACTGGAACCATTCCCCCAACAAATAACATAGCTAATACAGGGGCTTTAAAAATATTAATCCCATCGATTTCAGTAAATGTCACATAAGCTGCAAAAAGTGCTAGAGCAGTTAAAGCAGCTGAAGCAATAGCAAAACCTTTACCAGTAGCAGCTGTAGTATTCCCAACAGAATCCAATATGTCTGTACGTTCACGAACAATTGGGTCTTGTTCACTCATTTCTGCAATTCCACCAGCATTATCTGCGATAGGTCCAAATGCATCTATTGCTAATTGCATGGCAGTAGTAGCCATCATAGCGGAAGCGGCCATTGCAACTCCGTAAAAACCGGCAAAGGCATAAGAAGCCCATATCGCTACAGCAAAAAGTAAAACTGAAGAAAAAGTTGAAATCATACCAGTGGCTAATCCAGCAATAATATTTGTTGCAGCACCCGTGCTAGATTGTTGTACAATATTTAAAATCGGTTTTTTGCCTAATCCTGTATAATACTCCGTAAATGAAGAAATTGCAGCCCCTACGACCAAACCAACTAGGGTTGCATAAAACACTCTAATTGAGGTAATTTGTTGTAATCCTTCACCATAGAATTCCATTTTCATAGTCTCTGGAAGCATCCAAGTAACGAGCACAAAACTTGCTAAACCAACCAAGATAATTGATGTCCAGTTACCAATATTTAAAGCTTTTTGTACCTCAGCTTCCTTTGCATCGTTTGAGCTAATTTTTACAAAAAATGTACCAATTATAGAAATTATTATACCGGCTCCAGCTATTGCCATGGGTAATAAAATTGGGCCAATTCCTCCAAAATTATCTGAAATATTTCCACCCATATCCTTGATTATGTAGTTTCCTAAAACCATGGCTGCAAGAACAGTTGCTACATAAGACCCAAATAAATCTGCTCCCATACCTGCTACATCACCAACATTATCACCAACATTATCTGCAATTGTTGCAGGGTTTCTCGGATCGTCCTCAGGTATACCTGCTTCTACTTTTCCAACCAAATCAGCACCTACATCAGCAGCTTTAGTATAAATACCTCCACCAACACGTGCAAACAATGCAATTGATTCTGCACCTAAAGAAAATCCTGCTAATGTTTCTAAGACTATAGTCATATCAGTTGTATTTGTCCAACTGCCACTCATAAAAACTTGAAAGAAAATAATAAAAAATGCTGATAACCCTAAAACAGCTAATCCAGCGACACCAAGACCCATAACAGTACCTCCACCAAAAGAAATTTTAAGCGCATCTGGTAGACTATTCTTAGCAGCCTGTGTTGTTCTAACATTTGTTTTAGTTGCTATTTTCATTCCTATATTTCCAGCAAAAGCAGAAAAAACAGCACCTATTATAAAAGCAATAATGATTAAATAACTTGTTGTTTCAACAATTGAAGCTACGCCCGCAAGAGCAATACTGGCAACAATTACAAAATAAGTCAACAGCTTATATTCTGCTTTCAAAAATGCTAAAGCACCCACATATATGTGATCAGAAATTTCTTTCATTTTACCATCACCAGCATCTTGCTTCATGACAGAAATTCTTTTGATTGACATGTAGGCTAAACCTAAAATAGCCATCACTATTGGCATATAAATCATTATTGATTCCATAATTTATCTTTAATTAATTTTAAGGGCAACAAATGTAGTAAAATGATTAACAATAGAAAAACCTATTTCCCCAATTGCCCATTATGATTTTATTTATATAATACTTTTTTTACAGCTTTAACAACATCAGAACTATTTGGTAGCCATTCTTCAAGAAGAACTGGAGAATATGGGGCTGGTGTATCTGCGGTATTTATCTTAACAACAGGTGCATCCAGAAAGTCAAATGCTTTTTCCTGAACTTGATAAGTAATTTCTGTTGAAACATTACCAAATGGCCATGCCTCCTCTAAAATAACCAACCTATTAGTTTTTTTCACAGATTCTAAGACAGTGTTTATATCCAGTGGTCTTACAGTTCTTAAATCAATAACTTCACATGAAATTCCTTCCTTATCAAGCATGTCTGCAGCTTTGTAAGCTTCTTTAATGATTTTACCAAATGAAACAACAGTTACATCATTACCAGGTCTTTTAATGTCTGCGACTCCAATTGGAAGGATATATTCTCCTTCCGGTACCTCTCCTTTATCACCATACATTTGTTCACTTTCCATGAAAATAACAGGGTCATCATCTCTTATAGCAGCTTTCAGTAAACCTTTTGCGTCATATGGATTTGATGGCACAATAACTTTTAGCCCAGGGCAATTGGCATACCAGCTTTCAAAAGCTTGAGAATGAGTAGCCGCTAATTGCCCAGCTGACGCTGTAGGGCCTCTAAAGACTATTGGACATTTAAATTGTCCACCTGACATTTGTCTAATCTTTGCTGCATTATTTATTATTTGATCAATTCCAACTAATGAGAAATTAAAAGTCATGAATTCAACAATTGGCCTGTTACCAGTCATTGTGGATCCGACTGCGATTCCTGCAAATCCAAGCTCGGCAATAGGTGTGTCAATAACACGTTTGTCACCAAACTCGTCAAGCATTCCTTTAGATGCTTTATATGCACCATTATATTCTGCAACCTCTTCGCCCATCAAGTAAATGCTCTCATCGCGACGCATTTCCTCACTCATTGCTTCACAAACGGCTTCTCTAAATTGTATTGTTTTCATAAAGTTGGTTAATTCGAAATACGTATTTAACTTATTTAATATTTACAAAAAATATCAATTTTAAATTGGTTGCAAAAATAATAATAATCAATCATATTAAGTGCAACTATTGTTCAAAAATTTCCTATGCATGCATAGGAAATTGAATCTTTTTTTGTAATTTCGTTTTAGATTAAATAACCCAAACGATGAAAATTTTAGTATGTATCAGTCATGTTCCAGATACCACATCCAAAATCAATTTTAAAGACAATAACACATTATTTGACGATAATGGAGTTCAATATGTAATTAATCCTAATGATGAATTTGGATTAACAAGAGCAATGTGGTTCAAAGAGAAACAAAATGCTACTGTTGATGTAATTAACGTTGGAGGTCCCGAAACTGAGCCCACATTAAGAAAAGCCCTAGCAATCGGAGCAGATTCTGCAATAAGAATAAATATGGCTGCTTTGGATGGTTACTCAGTAGCATTAGAAATATCAAAAGTTGCTAAAGATGGACAATACGATCTTATAATTGCCGGAAGAGAATCAATCGATTATAATGGGGGAATGGTTCCAGGTATGATAGCTGCACTAATAGGTGCAAGTTTTATAAACAACTGTATTGGTTTAGAAGTTGAAGGCTCATCATGTGTCGGCATAAGAGAAATGGATGGCGGTAAAGAAACATTGTCTACAACTTTTCCACTTGTAATAGGTTCACAAAAAGGATTAGTTGAAGAAAGCGATTTAAAAATTCCAAATATGAGAGGTATAATGATGGCAAGAAAAAAACCATTAAATGTTTTGGATCCCACATCCTGTGAAGTTAAAACTCGTTCGAAATCTTTTGAAAAGCCTGCAGAAAAAGGAGCTGTAAAGATGATTGACGCTGAGAATATTGATGAGCTAATTAATCTATTACACAATGAAGCTAAAGTTATTTAAAAAATAAAACTATGACCTTATTAACGTATATTGAATCAGAAAATGGTAAAGTAAAAAAAGCTGGATTAGAAGTAGCATCTTATGCTAAAGCCTTGGCTGATCAGTTGAATTACTCAACTGTTGCCTTAGTTTTTGGCGTAGATGATGCAACTGTCTTGCATAATTATGGAATAGAAAAAATCCTAAATGTAAAATCTTCAATCTCCTTTGAAGCTGAATTATTTGCTGATATTATCAAACAAGCTGCAGAAAAAGAACAATCAAATATTATAATTATTAGTAATAGTGCGAACAGTAAATATCTTGCACCAATTCTTTCAATTAAAATAAATTCGGGCTATGCTTCTAATGTTGTTGAGCTTCCAAAAAGTATTTCTCCATTTACTATCAAGAAAAGTGTTTTTTCTAATAAAGCATTTTCCTACACGGAAATTTTAAGTGATAAAAAAATTATTAGTTTGTCAAACAATGCATTTGGCTTGGTTGAAAACATTGTAAATGGAATTGTTGAAGAATTTTCACCACAAGAACCTAAATCAAATATAGAGATTAAAGGAACTGACAAAGTCAATGATAAAATATCAATTGCAGATGCTGAAATTGTTGTATCAGCCGGAAGAGGATTAAAAGGTCCTGAAAATTGGGGCTTAATTGAAAACCTTGCTGATGTGCTTGGCGCAGCAACCGCTTGTTCGAAACCAGTTTCGGACCTAGGCTGGAGACCACATAGTGAACATGTTGGACAGACTGGAAAACCAGTAGCTAGCAATTTATATATTGCAATTGGTATTTCTGGTGCAATTCAACATTTGGCTGGAGTTAACTCATCAAAAATTAAGGTTGTAATTAATACAGATCCTGAGGCTCCATTTTTTAAAGCTGCAGATTATGGAGTTGTTGGAGATGCTTTTGAGGTTATACCTATACTCACCGAAAAATTAAAAATTTTTAAGTCACAAAATGTATAATTTTTAAAATAAAGACTTAGAAGTTTGGTATTTTAGGATTAAAAATTGTTATTTGTTATTGCAATTCAATGAGTTTAATTCGATTAAATATTAAGGGAATATCTTACAGCCAAACTCAAAGTGGAGCATACGCTCTAATACTAAGCGAAGAGAATGGTAAGCGGAAGCTTCCTATCGTCATAGGTGCTTTTGAAGCACAATCCATTGCTATAGCCTTGGAAAAAGATATCCGCCCACCAAGACCTCTTACACATGATTTGTTTAAAAATTTTTCTGATCGTTTCAGCATAGTAATAAAACAGGTAATAATCCATAAACTAGTCGATGGGGTCTTTTACTCATCGCTGATTTGTGATAACGACAATAAAGAAGAAATTATTGATGCAAGAACTAGTGATGCAATTGCATTAGCGTTACGATTTTCTGCGCCAATTTTTACTTACAAAAATATTCTTGAAAAAGCCGGTATAAAATTAAATATTGAATTAGATAACCCAAAAAATGAAAATATAATTTTTGAAGAGAGTTCCGTTGAGGAATTGGAAGATCTATCAAAAAAAACATTTAGTAATTTATCTATTTCAGAGCTCAAAAATCTATTAAAAAAAGCTGTAAATGACGAAGATTACGAAGTTGCTGCTAAAATTAGAGATGAAATTTCAAAACGATAGATGAAATTAAAAACGAAATTATATTTAATCCTTTTGACTATCTTAATTAGTCAAATCTCTTTTGGGCAAGATTTAACAAATGGAATAATTGAAAGTAAAGGATTTAGCTTAGAAAGCTTAATTAGAGGATTAATTGGAATGGCTTCATTAATTTTTATTGCTTTTTTGTTAAGTAACAATAAAAAAGCAATAAACTGGAGAACAGTTGTTATTGGATTAACTTTTCAGTTAATAATTGCAATATGTGTTTTAAAAGTAAAATTTATAATGAATGGATTTGAGTCTATTGGACAAATTTTTATTTCGATTCTCCAATTTACTCAAGCTGGAAGTGAATTTTTATTTGGTGATATGCTAAATGTTGATTCATTTGGATACATATTTGCATTTCAAGTTCTTCCAACAATAATTTTCTTTTCTGCATTAACATCAGTACTCTTTTACTTTGGAATTATACCAAAAATTGTAAAGGGCATGGGGTGGCTTTTAAGTAAAGTGCTATTTATTTCTGGAGCTGAAAGCTTGAGTGTGGCAGGAAATATATTTTTAGGGCAGACAGAGGCACCTCTTCTTATAAAAGCATATTTAGAAAAAATGAATAAATCTGAAATACTTCTTGTTATGATTGGAGGTATGGCTACTGTCGCTGGGGCTGTATTGGCAGCTTATATAGGCTTTTTAGGTGGAGAGAATACTACTACTCAGTTATTTTATGCAAAACATTTATTAGCTGCATCAGTTATGGCAGCTCCTGGTGCAATTATAATTTCAAAAATTCTATTTCCTCAAACACATAAAATTAATACTGATGTTGAAGTTTCACAGGAAAAAATAGGCTCAAATATTTTAGAGGCTATTGCTAATGGAACCACCGAAGGTTTGAAACTTGCAATTAATGTAGGAGCTATGCTGTTAGTTTTTATTGCCTTTATTGCTATGACGAATGGAGTTCTAAAAAGTTTAGCAAATTTTGATGGTATTAATTTAGAACTGCTAAATATAGATTGGGAATTCATTTCACTTAATGAATTTATTAGAAAAAATACTATTTATGATAGCTTATCTCTAGAATTCATATTAGGATATACTTTCGCTCCAGTTATGTGGTTAATTGGTGTTGCAAAAGACGATATGACTTTAATGGGACAACTTTTGGGGATAAAACTTGCAGCAAGTGAATTTATAGGATACATTCAACTTGCTGACTTGAAAAATATTGCTAATCCAATACACTTAAAGTATCAAAAATCAATTATAATGGCAACTTACATGCTGTGTGGGTTTGCTAACTTTGCTTCAATTGGAATTCAAATAGGAGGTATTGGGTCTCTGGCTCCCGGTCAAAGAAAAACGTTATCAGAGCTTGGAATAAAAGCATTAATTGGTGGGACATTAGCCTCTCTTCTTTCCGCCACAATTGCAGGTCTTATTATTGGATAAATTTAGTTAATAACTTTTAAAATTTATCTAAATTATAAAGTCTTAATAATAGTGTTATTCTTTAATTTTATTAAATAATTTTTAGCTCATTTTATGAAACAATATTTAGATCTGGTAGATCATGTCTTGAAATACGGAAATGAAAAAGGCGATCGAACAGGAACTGGTACTAAAAGTGTATTTGGCTACCAAATGCGCTTTGACCTAAGTAAAGGATTCCCGATGGTGACTACAAAAAAATTACATTTAAAGTCTATTATTTATGAATTACTATGGTTTTTAAAAGGAGATACTAATATCGATTATTTAACTCAAAATGGAGTTCGTATTTGGAACGAATGGGCTGACGAAAATGGTAATTTAGGACCAGTGTACGGCCATCAATGGAGAAATTGGAATAGTGACGGTACCGATCAAATTAAATCTATTGTTAAAACTTTAAAAACTAATCCTAACAGCAGAAGAATGCTGGTATCTGCTTGGAATCCATCTGTTTTACCTGATACATCAAAATCATTTTCAGAAAATGTCTCTAATGGAAAAGCTGCATTACCGCCTTGCCATGCTTTTTTTCAATTTTATGTGCATGACGGAAAATTGTCATGTCAATTATATCAACGGAGCGCGGATATATTTCTTGGGGTTCCTTTTAACATTGCATCTTATTCTTTATTTACAATGATGATGGCTCAAGTTTGTGGTTATAAGCCAGGAGATTTTGTTCATACTTTTGGTGATGCGCACATATACAATAATCATATTGAACAATTAGAGCTTCAAAAATCAAGAAAACCTAAGCCATTACCAAAAATGATATTAAATCCAGAAGTGGATGATATCTTTAAATTTAAATTTGAAGATTTTACACTTGTTGGTTATGATCACCACCCTCATATTAAAGGAAAAGTTGCAGTGTGATGTAACTAAAAAACATTATTTTTAGCCCAAAATACTTATTATTGAAAACAATAAAACATCCTCCATTAACCGTAATAGTAGCAGTGTCTGAAAACCAAGTAATAGGTAAGGATAATGACTTGATTTGGGATTTGAGTATTGATCTTAAAAGGTTTAAAAGTTTAACTTCTGGTCATAATATGATAATGGGAAGAAAAACATTTGAAAGTTTCCCAAAGCCATTACCAAATCGTACTCACATAGTCATAACAAGGCAAAAGAATTACCAAGTAAGTGATGGAATAATCGTTGCCAATTCAATTGAAGAGGCAATAAAAAATGTTAAAAATGATGATCAACCTTATATTATTGGAGGTGGAGAAATTTATAAACAGGCTTTACCACACGCCTCTGTTATTGAGCTAACAAGAGTACATGCTGATTTTGATGGTGACACTTACTTCCCTGAAATTGATTTGAATCAATGGAAAGAAATAAAAAGAGAATTTATTCCAAAAGACGAAAATCATGCTTATGATTTTAGCTTTATAACTTACAGAAAAAGAACTTAGTATTATGAAAGCATATATTTTCCCTGGCCAAGGTGCTCAATTCTCAGGTATGGGTAAAAACTTATTTGAACAATCCGATATGGCAAAAACCCTATTTAATTCAGCAAATAAAATTTTGGGGTTTGATATAACTAAAATTATGTTTGAAGGGAATCAAGATGAATTAAAGCAGACAAAAGTAACTCAGCCAGCAATTTTTCTTCATTCCGTTATTTTAGCTAAATGTTTAGGTAATAACTTTAATCCTGATATGGTTGCAGGCCATTCCTTAGGAGAATTTTCTGCATTAGTTGCCAATAATACATTAGACTTTGAAAGCGGTCTTAGACTAGTCTCCAAAAGAGCAAAAGCGATGCAAAAAGCGTGTGAGCAATCAGACGGCACAATGGCAGCGATACTTGGCTTAGAGAACAAAATTGTCGAATCTGCTTGTGAAGAAGTCAATGGTGTAGTAGTTGCAGCTAATTATAATTGTCCAGGACAATTAGTAATCTCTGGTGAAATCGAATCAATTAATCAAGCATGTAAATTAATGAAAGATAAAGGAGCCCGAAGAGCATTGGTTCTACCTGTTGGAGGTGCCTTTCACTCACCCTTAATGGAACCTGCAAGAGAAAAACTTGCTGATGCTATTGAAAATACAAAATTTAACACTCCATCATGCCCAATTTATCAAAATGTTTCAGCTACTGCTGTATCAAATGTAAATACTATTAAAAAAAATCTGATTGCCCAACTAATTGCGCCTGTAAAATGGTCTCAATCTGTTGAAAGAATGATTTTTGATGGAGCTAAAAGCTTTATTGAAGTTGGACCAGGAAATGTATTACAGGGACTAGTAAAAAAAATAAATAGAGATAAATTAACTTCTTCGGCAGTACTTGAAAACTAATTAATGAGCAAAAAAAATATATATCTGATTATTTTAATTCTTTTCAATATTGGAATTGATCAGTATTCCAAAAAAATTGTAAGAGAGGAAATAATTCCTGGATCACAGACTGAAATTCTTGGTAAATTACTTCAATTGATGAATGTAGAAAATTCTGGGGCATTTCTAGGAATGGGTAGTGAATCAAATCCTACAGTTAAGTTAATTTTCCTATTAATATTGCCCATTATTGTTATTTTATCAGTTTTATATTATTTGTTTACAAATAAATCTATTGATAAGCTAACTAGTGTGGGATTAAGCTGTATAATTGGTGGAGGATTAGCCAATTTATATGATAGGTTTTTGTATGGTTCCGTTACGGATTTTTTGTTTATGGATTTTGGTATAGCAAAAACTGGAATTTTTAATCTAGCTGATTTATCTGTAACTACAGGAATGATTTTGATTTTATTATCTACGTTCAAAGAAAAAGTAAAACCCGAAGAATATTAGCCTAAAAACTCTATAACTGCTTTGGTAATATAATCTATCTGATCGTCATCTAATTCCGTGTGCATTGGAAGAGAGAAAACCTCTTTAGATATCTGATTTGTTATAGGAAAATCAGATTCATTATAATCATATATTTTATAAGCTTTTTGCCGATGTAATGGAATTGGATAATAAACTCCGCAAGGGATATCTTTAGAATTTAAATAAGAAACCAAACTATCACGATCATTATCAATAAGTCTTACAGTGTATTGATGAAAAACATGACAGAATACTTCATTATTTGAATTGCTAACCCCACATCTTTTAACAGGTAATTTTAAAGACTCTATACCGCCTAACTTTTCATTATATTTTGTTGCTGCAATTTGACGAGCTCTATTGTATGAATCTAAAAATGGTAGTTTTGCATTAAGAACAGCAGCTTGAATTGAGTCTAGCCTTGAGTTAACTCCAACAACGTCATGATGATATCGTTTATACATACCATGATTAACAATACCTCTTAAGCTGTGAGCTAAATCATCGTCATTTGTGAAAATTGCACCACCGTCACCATAGCAACCTAAGTTTTTTGAAGGAAAAAATGAAGTTGCAGAAACATGCCCAATAGCACCGGACTTAACTGAACGGCCATCAGAGTAAATATAATCAGCACCCATGGATTGTGCACAATCTTCAATAACAAATAAATTATGCTTTGAAGCAATCTGCATTATAACTTCCATATTAGCGCAGTGGCCAAATAAGTGCACTGGTACAATTGCTCTTGTTTTTGGTGTAATAGCATTCTCAATTAAATCTACATTCATTGTGTATAAGTTAGGGCAGACATCAATTAATACAGGTTTTAAACCTAGAAGAGCTATTACTTCAACAGTCGATGCAAAGGTAAAATCTACGGTAATCACCTCATCGCCTGGTTTTAACCCTAACCCCATCATAGCAATTTGAAGTGCATCAGTACCGTTAGCGCATGGTATAACATGCTTGACCCCTAAGTATTTTTCAAGATTCAATTGAAAATCCTTAACCAAAGGACCATTAATAAATGCTGAAGATTCTAAAACTTCATTGATTGAATTATTAACTTGTGACTTAATCTTATTATACTGACCTTTAAGGTCAACCATTTGAATTTTTTTCATATTAGATCATTCTAATTAAATAAAAACATCGGCAAAAATACAAAATTGAGGATTGAAAAAGATATATTGGGATAAAGAATGTATTTTTGCTCAAAATAAATTTAATTGATTATCATTTATAAAATTGTAATACAGATAGTTAATTTATTTCTTCCTGTTGCTGGTTTATTTAACAATAAAATTAAAAAAGGTATTTCAGGTAGAAAAAAAACACTAGAATATCTAAGTAATAATATTGATGAAAAAGATAATGTTTTTTGGTTTCATTGTGCTTCCTTAGGTGAATATGAGCAAGGTTTACCTGTATTTGAATCTCTTAAAAAAGCATATCCCAATGTAAAAATCATCCTTTCCTTTCTGTCTCCCTCCGGATATGAAATACGCAGAGAAAACCCAATTACTCCCCATGTTGTATACTTACCCTTGGATACTCCAAAAAATGTAAAATCATTTTTAAAAATAACATCTCCAAAATTGGTTGTTTTTGTAAAATATGAATTGTGGCCAAATTATTTGAAAGCACTTAAACATCATCCTTCAAAAGTTTATCTTATTTCTGCACTATTTAGACCAAAGCAAATTTATTTTAATAATATTATAAAATCCTACGGTAAAATTTTATTGAGTTTTGATCATATTTTCACGCAAAATCAAATCTCAAAAAAATTACTTGAATCCATAGGCTGTAAGTCTATTACAGTAACAAACGATACTCGCTATGACAGGGTCCTAAGCCAACTTAAAAAAAACAATGTTTTACCATTTATTGAAAAATTTAAAGGAGACAGTCTTTGTTTAATTGCTGGTAGTACTTGGCCTGAAGATATTGAAATTATACTTCCGGTTATAAGCAAATTAAAAAAGAAAATAAAATTTATTATAGCCCCACATAAAATTGAAAATCAAGAAATTTTAAAATTGAAAAAAAAGCTGGGTGATAAAACTGAATTGTATTCAACACAAGACACAAATAATATTGATAAAAAACAAATACTTATTGTTGACTGCATCGGAGTTTTAACAAAATTATACAGTTATGCAGATTTAGCTTACGTTGGAGGTGGTATGAGTAATAGTGGATTGCATAACATCCTTGAAGCAGCAGTATTTTCAATGCCTATAATTATTGGAAAAAATTTTAGTAAATTTCCTGAAGCAAAAGCATTAATTAGCATAGGGGGAGTAACAAGTATTGACAACAGTAAAAATTTTATATCAATTATTGATAAATATCTTCAAAGTAAACAATTAAGAAAAGAAACTGGAATAATAAATAAAAATTATATTGATCTAAATAAAGGGGCTAGCTCAAGAATTGTGAGAAAGATTAAAGCTGATCTCAATGACTAGAATCTTTGTAAATTTTGATGTAATCAATAATAAATTCTTGAGGGAAAATATTGTCATCAATTTCACCTCCACCAAAGTCTCCTCCAATTGCCAAATTTAAAATTAAATAAAATGGTTTATCAAAAGGCCAATTAATTTTATTTTTGTTCTGCGGTGAAAAAGTATATAATAACTTTTCATCTACTGAAAATTGAATTTTATTTTCGTCCCAATTCAATTTATAAACATGAAATTCATTTTCAATGTTTTCTATTGTTGTAACTTGAGTATTAATTGATTGCCCATAACTACCTTTAGTGTGCAGGGTGTTGTGAATTTTACCGGGTGTTTTACCTACATATTCCATTATATCAATCTCACCACAAGAGGGCCAAAAAACGTCATCAATGTCATGCCCTAACATCCAAATTGCAGGCCAAACCCCAGTGCCTGTTGGGAGCTTAGCCTTGACTTCAACAGTTCCATATTGAAATTCAATTTTATCCTTTGTTGTTATTCTACCTGAATAGTATTTGTTATTTCTTTTTGTTGCCTTTAATACTAATTTTTTATCCCTAATAAAAATATTATTTTTTGTATAGATCTGAGATTCATTATTACCCCATCCACAAAGATTAGGGCAACCATCTCCAAGCTCATAATTCCAATAATTTAGGTCAAGAAATGAGTCCTCGAAATTCTCGTTAAACAAAACTGGATTTTCTAAATAACCTACTCCATTTTTAAAAAAAACAAAAGTTAGAATCAAAAATAATCTAAGAATCATATGAAAAAATAAAAATTTGAATGCAGAAAACTAATTCAAATATAATTTGTTGGTTAATAATTTCTATTGATAAACTCGAATATAATCTACTTCCATAGCATCAACATATCCATCTTGTAAATTAGGGTCTATATCTCCCCCATTAGTTCCCCCCATTGCAACATTGAAAATAAAGAAGAAATCTTCATTAAATGGATAATATGGAGCAACTCCATCGATATTCATTGAAAAAAACTCGTTACCGTCTAGAAAGGATTTTATATTTGTTGGAGTCCATTCCAAAGAATATATGTGAAAATCTGTTGAAGTTGAATTTGTTGTATCCAAACCATATTGTCCTCTTTCTCCGTTTGCTAACTTCCAGTGTAAAGTAGATTGAACCCTATTCTTGTTTTCAAACTGCTCCATTATGTCAATCTCACCACATTGTGGCCAACCAACAGATGGATCTCTAAAATTTGCTCCCAACATCCATAAAGCTGGCCAACTACCTTGAACACTTGGTAGCTTTGCTCTAATATCAACGCGTCCATATTTGAATTCAAATTTGTCTTCAGTTATAATACGAGCTGATGTGAAATTTCCATTTGATTCTTTTCGCACCTTAATTTTTAGAATCCCCGCTTCTCTTCTTACATTATTTGAACTAGAGGTATAAATTTGTTCTTCTTGATTACCCCAACCACCGCCACCAGTTTCAGTAGTCCATTTGGAAGAATCTATTGAACCTGTTCCATCAAATTCATCTGACCAAACAAGTACATCGTTATTTCCTGAACCCCCATTTCCTTCTACGAAAATTGATAAATTTGTTATTTTTGAAATTTTGTCTCCAGTGGATGAATAAGCATATACATAAAACGGGAATTGTTGAAGCCCATTGTCAGTTAAAGTATATGAGAATTCTCCAGATTCACTTGGCCCGCTCTCATCTCCATTTCCAATTTTAAAAGTATAATAAACCGCATCACTTGCTGTAGCTATACCATAAAATAAACCTGAACCATCCCCATTTGGGTTTTGACTGTTTTCACCCTCAATTGTTAAACTAACTTGAAGATTACTAGGTATAATTTGTTGGTTATTATTATTTGAACTTGCTGAATCATCTCCTCCTGAACATGAAATAGTAAGTGAGCTAATCAAAATAAATACAAAAAATAAAGAGTTTTTTTTCATTAGATTAAAAATATTAATTGAGGCAAATTTAGTAATCTACCTCAATTGTTTAAAATAAGTATATTATTCTGCTACTAATATAGTCCACCAAGTAAACTCCCCTGCACCATCTAGAGTTCTTAAATATAATTCATTTTCATTATAATCCCAGATCTCGTAAACATGACTACCACCCGTGTAGTATGTGAAAAATGCATTTCCTGTTAGATTAATAGAAACCTGACCAGGATCTGTAATTACCCAACCTTCAGTGTAGTCTGCATACTCATAATTTAGAATATCAGCTCCGTCAGTTGATCCAGTTCCATTGTCACCTAAATCTGCATGAACTTGCGCTGTTCTACCAAAAATAGTTCCATTAGTTACATGATTAATTGTGCCATCGATACTTATTATCCAACGATCATCATAAGTCCCAGTACCAGTCTTCTCCTCAGGACCAGCACCATACCATTCACATGGATTTAATCCACCTGGAGGACCTAAACCAAAATGGTTTTGAACCTCTGATTGAACTTTCCATGTTTTAGAACTCCCACCAGTTAAAGCAGCAACAAGATCAGCAGGTGGCTCGTATGTTGCCAAAACTTCAATACTTAACGCTATTGATGAAGCACTTCCAGCAGTTCCGTTAGCAATAACTACAATATCATAAGTGTTAACTCCAACAGTGTAAAAAGTACGCTGTAAAATCCCCCCACTTGTTATACCAGCAGACTCACCATTTATAATGAATTCATAAGAGCTGGCATTATTTGCAGTAGCAGCGAAATTAACTACTCCACTACCATCTCCATATGGATTCAAATCATCAGCTCCAACAATATCAACACTAACTTGTAAATTAGTTGGACTGTTAATAGGACCTAATTCATAATTATCCTCTTCGCATCCAGTTAAGTTAAAAAGCGTAAGAAAAAGAATTGATAAATATTTTAAATTTTTCATATCTAAATTTTTAATTTTTTACTAAATTATATCTCCACCATACTCCTGAACCAGCTTCAATATCCATTACGATTGTATTGTCATCTACAAACTCTACCATATATGTTATTGTATCGTCAACTGGGAATCCGTCTTCACCTCCA
>Ga0160423_10000289_pt1 | contig 39870 bp, 36 predicted proteins | sample CRUFie14St8metaG_FD_108191 | JGI IMG/M metagenome (GOLD analysis project Ga0160423, IMG submission 108191) | Marine microbial communities from the Costa Rica Dome - CRUD Field 142mm St8 metaG | ecosystem: Environmental > Aquatic > Marine > Oceanic > Photic zone | place: Costa Rica: the Eastern...
CGTCACATTTAAACAAAGATCCATTTTTTTCATCAAAATGTTTCTCAGTAAACTGTTTATTTATTGATTCAGTATTAACATAAAGACCTAAATAATTTCCTTGAACGTAAAGTTTAACAAGATTTACTTCAGGAGATGGTAAATAATTTTTGTAAATTTGTGATGATGAAAATTCTTTCATAAAAGTTGGATCCATCCAAGCATTTGCTAACTTTAGTTTCTTTTTACCCATAAACTTTTGACCAGAAACAAAATAATTAAAATCTAAATTATAAGGAACCTTAGGATTACCCACATCATTAGGCAAACAAAATGTTGAGTTGCCTTTGTATCTGACCCCAACACTATCATAAACAACACCGTCACATGTAACTGTCGCTGGAATTCTATACTTTGGGTTTGTAAAAAAAGAATTTACCAATATTGAGTGGTAATTAGGATCAATAAAGTCAATATATATACTTCTAATTGAGTCCTTATCGAATAAACCACCAAGTGGCTCATAAAACTGGTAAGGATTATTTAGATTTTGAGCACTAATTGATGATGAAATCATCAAAAAAAATATTAGTATTTTTTTCATATTAAAAAAATCAATTTAGCAAATATAATAAACAAAAAAAAATAGTGTTTGTATGTAGGTCAACAATATTTATATTTTTGCAATAAATGTTTAGATACGTAACAATCATTTTATTTATTTTCATAAATATTTCAGTCAAGGGGCAAACCTTGAAAGGAAGTATTACTGACAACAATAAAGAAATTTTAGCAGGAGCAAACATTCAAATCATCGATGAAGCAAAAGGAATATCTGCTGATGAAAATGGAAATTACATATTAAATTTAAAAGCAAATCGATCTGTTAAAATACAAGTTTCTTTTATTGGATATGAGTCGAGAAACATCAGAATACCAATGCTTAAAATAGGTCAGATATATATTCTTGATATTGAACTAACACCTCAAAAAAATATAATTAATGATGTAATTGTCAGTGATAAAAAAAGCAGAAAAAAAGCTCTAAGCAAAATCAAAACACAACATGTGACTTTAATTCCAAGCTCTAGCGGTGGAATAGAATCTGTTCTTAAAACTTTGCCAGGAGTTAGTTCTGCTAACGAATTAAGTTCTCAATATTCTGTAAGAGGAGGAAACTTTGATGAAAATATGGTTTACGTTAACGGTATAGAAATATATAGACCCTTCCTTATTCACAGCGGTCAACAAGAAGGTTTGAGTTTTGTAAATTCTGACATGGTTGAAAGTATTTTATTCTCAGCTGGAGGATTTGAAGCAAAATATGGTGATAAAATGTCTTCAGTATTAGACATCAAATATAAAAACCCAAAGGAATTTAAATCATCAATTCATATGAGCTTACTTGGAGGTTCTGCTCACTTTGAAGGAATAACACAAAACAATAGATTTTCTTATTTAGTAGGACTTCGGAATAAGAATAATCAATATATTCTAAATGCAATGGATACAGAGGCTGAGTATAATCCCAATTTTACTGATTTTCAAACATATTTAAAATATCAGATTAAAGATTATTGGACAATTAGTTTCCTTGGCAATATATCGGAAAATACATATCAAATGATTCCTCAAAACAGAGATACTGAATTTGGAACTTTAAATGAAGCTCTTAAACTAAGAATTTATTTTGAAGGAAAAGAGTTAGATAGATATAATAGTTATTTTGGAGCTTTAAACTCAAGTATTTCTCTAAATTTAAAAACAAAATTAAATTTTACAACTTCAGCATTTGAAACTATTGAATCTGAAAGTTATGATATATTAGGAGAATACTGGCTGTATCAATTAGACAATAATTTAGGTTCCGATAACTTTGGGGACGTTCAATTTGATAGAGGTGTTGGGAAATTTATTGATCATGCTAGAAACAACCTCAAAGCATCTGTTGTTAATATAACTCATAACGGACATTATATTAAAGATGAAAATACAAAAATTGAATGGGGTTTCAAAGTTCAACAAGAAAAAATAGTAGATAAAATTAAAGAGTGGAATTTGATAGATTCAGCAGGATTCACTTTACCTCATCCAAATGATAACATTGGAGGTATATCTGACACAAATCAGCAAATCCTAATGTCCGAATTTTTAAAAACTGAACTGAATCTTAAGTCATATAGAAAATCCGCATTTTTTCAATTTGACTATGATATTGGTAACTTTACATTAAACGCGGGTACCAGAGCATCTTACTGGACATTTAACGATGAATTTTTATTGTCTCCAAGATTAAATTTAGCATATATTCCACTTTGGGAAAAAGATGTAGTATTTAGAGCTTCAGGTGGCATTTATTATCAAACACCATTTTATAAAGAAATTAGAGACCTTGAAGGAAATTTGAATTATGAAATTGAATCACAGAAATCTACTCATTTTGTTATGGGATCTGATTACCTGTTTTATAGTTGGGGAAGACCATTTAAGTTTATTTCTGAAATATACTACAAAGATTTACAAAACTTAATTCCTTACAAAGTAGAAAATGTAAGAATAAAATACTTAGCAGAAAATAGTTCTAATGGATTTGCTACGGGCATTGACTTAAAAATTAACGGAGAATTTGTACCTGGGGTAGAAAGTTGGGCATCACTATCACTGATGAAAACGATGGAAGATATTGAAGGAGACTTTTATACTGACGAGGAAACTGGAGAGACAATATATCCTGGATTTATACCTAGACCCACTGATCAAAGAATCAATTTCTCTATGTTTTTTCAGGATTATTTGCCTGGCAAACCCAATTATAAAATGCATTTAAGCATGATATACGGAACAGGGTTACCATTTGGACCACCAAACTCAAATAAATATCAAGACATATTAAAAATGCCTGACTACAGAAGAGTTGATATAGGTTTTAGCGCTGTACTTAAATCACAAAATAAAAAAAGTAAAATTTCATTTTTAAATAAACTAAATCATTTATGGATAACAACGGAGGTATTTAATTTGTTAGATATCGATAACACAGTTTCATATTTGTGGGTATCGGATGTAAGCGGAAGACAATACGCTGTTCCAAATTATCTAACCCCAAGACAATTAAATTTTAAAATAATTATTGGAATTTAACACATTAAATAAGATTTTTACACCAACCCTCACCTATTGGTTTTAAAAAATTTGTTAAGTCCTTTTTAGTTTGAATAGTCAGATCGTAAAAAAGTGTATCTGAATTTGCAAATTCCGAGAGTTTTACAGATGGAATACAATGAATTTTCTTCTCAAAATCACAGTAAACATTTAATCTGTTCATCAGATTCATAGAGAATTTTTTTTCAATTTTGTGTATTTCATGATTTAAAGAGTCAATTGAACAACCACTCGCTTTATTCATTTCTTCATTTAGACCCACAATGATAAAATGACTTTTAATGATATTAATACCGGCTTTTAGTTCTTTTTTATGAGAATTCCATGATGATAAAAAAATTGATAGTTTTTCTATAATAAAGTCTTGTTCTTTTACTGAAAGTTTTTTTTCGGATGCGTATATCCAAATTCTTGAGTGTCCAGGTAATTCTTTAAAATTTGATAACATTATAAATTTTCAGCGATAAGTTCTGCGATATCTTTTACTTCAGCTGCACCTTCATTAACAGACTTAACTCCATCAGTCATCATTGTATTACAAAATGGACATCCGGTAGCAATTATATCAGGATTCAAACTTAATGCTTCTTCTGTTCTATTGATATTAATATCTTGAAAACCTTTTTCAGGCTCTTTAAACATTTGTGAACCTCCTGCCCCACAACAAAAAGACATGCGTCTACTTCTTTTCATTTCAACTAGTTCTACTCCTAAGAAACTTATTAATTCTCGCGGAATATCATATACATTATTAGCTCTTCCTAAGTAGCATGGATCATGATATGTAACTTTTTTACCTTTAATATTTTTAGTTATTTTAAGTTTTTTCTTAGATAATAACTCCATAATAAACTCAGTATGGTGCTGAACTTCATAATCTCCTCCTAAACCCTTATATTCATTTTTTAAAGTATTAAAAGAGTGTGGACAAGTAGTTACAATTCTTTTAATATTGTATGAGTTCATTACCTCAATATTCATCATGGCTTGCATTTGAAACAAAAATTCATTTCCAGCTCTTTTAGCCGCATCTCCACTTGATGACTCTTCAGATCCTAAAACACCAAAATTTACATTTGCTTTATTCATAATCTTAACAAAAGCCCTTGTAATTTTTTTTGCCCGATCGTCAAAGCTTCCAGCACTGCCTACCCAAAAAAGAATTTCAGGTTCCTTTCCTTCTTGCATAAATTCAGCCATTGTTTTTACTTGTAAATCACTCATGTACTATGATTTAAAAACTTGAATAGTTACATCCTTTTCTACTAAATCTGTAAACTTACCGTCAAATCTTGTAGCTCGAACAATGTGGTTATCAACCCAGTGATAATTACCTCCTCTAGGTTTACCCATTAACAACCCATGATATTTGAAACCATTTTCATTTAACCATCTCTCGGTCATTTCTCTGTGTTCCTCGACTCTTGATGTAAAAAAGGTTATATAATGACCTTCATCATACCATTTATTTAAAGTTTTTAATGCGTCAGGGTATAAATTTGCAGTAGCCATACGTTCAGGTTCCTCATTAGGGATATCATCACAAATGGTACCATCAATGTCAATTAAATAGTTTTTTATATCGTCTGGGAGTACTGGAGAAATCGATTCTCCATCTATCATTTTATTAACAAGTTTATTCATTTTTCCAATTTAATCTGTCAGCCGCTGAATATTGCCATGGGGCTCCATTATTCTCTATATTAGTAAACATTACATTTAATTCATTGGGTGCAGAAGATTGTTCCATCACTAAATACCTTCTCATGTCCATAATTATAGATAATGGATCTAATTCTATTGGACATGAGTCAGTACAAGCATTACAGGAGGTACATGCCCATAATTCTTCCGGGGAAATATAATCTCCGAGTAAAGATTTTTCATCATTAATACCTTTTCTTTTATTTCGAGAAATTTCAGTGATTCTATCCCTAGTGTCCATAAGAATTTTTCTAGGTGACAATAGTTTTCCTGTTTGATTTGCAGGGCAGTTAGATGAACATCTTCCACATTCTGTACAGCTATATGCATTTAAAAGTTGAACCCAATTTAAATCAGTTGCGTCTTTTGCTCCAAAAGAATCAGCAATAGAATCTTCATTTTGGGGAGTAGCGTAAGGGTCAGCATTTGGATCCATCATTAACTTAACTTCATTAGTAACAGAATCTAAATTTGAAAATTGACCTAAAGGATTTAAATTAGCATAGTATGTACTTGGAAATGCGAAAAAAATATGTAAGTGTTTTGAAATTAAAACATAATTTAAAAAAGCTAGAATACCAACAATATGAAACCACCATGCAAATCGTTCAATAAAAATTAATGTATCATTTGATAATCCGTCTAAAAATGGAATTAAAAACTGAGATATTGGATTTGAAAACGAAACTGTATAATAAGAATCACCTCTAGAATTAAGTAATGCGTCTGATGCATTCATTAATAAAAATGCACCCATAAGTAAAATTTCAAAAACAAGTATTAAATTAGCATCAGTTCGTGGCCAACTTGTCATTTCTTTCGCCCAAAATCTTTTTATTTTCAATATGTTTCTTCTAGACAGATATATAAAACAGGCAACTAACACTAAAAGAGCTAAGATTTCAAATGATCCAATTAAAAAATTGTACACTTTTACAGAAACGATGTATGATAAAAACCGATGAGTTCCAAAAATACCATCAACAATAATCTCAATAATCTCTATGTTTATAATTAAAAAACCAAGATAAAGAATAATATGTAGTATACCAGCTATAGGTCTTCTTGTCATCTTTGATTGACCTAAAGCCACTCTAATCATGTTCATCCATCTATCTAATTTTCTATCAGAACGATTAATATCTTTACCTAAATTAATACTAGATATAATTATTTTTAAATTTCTAAAAAACAGATAGTTAGAAAATATTATTAAAAATAAAAATATGATATTTGATATGGTCATACCTTTTTATTTTTTTTCTGAATATGGTTTTTTAGTATTAATAATAGAGAAATTTACGTATCTTTCTGGATTGAGTTTCAAATCTGAAATTAACTCCTCTAATTCTTTTGTTAAATTTTCTAGATTTTTATAAAGAGACTTATCCTTGATTATTTTAGCTAAACTTCCCTCACCCTGATTTATGGAGTTTAATATATTATCAAATTTATTAATAGTAGAAGAAATATCTGCTTTAACCAAACTATCTGAGATAGATGAAAAGTTATTAAATATGTTCTTAACTTCATCATTAGATTTATTTAAGTTTTCCGTAACTAAAGCAAAATTAGTAAAGGTTTTATTGATGTTATCTTTGTTATCAGTAACTATCTTATCAACTTCAATCATTGTTTCAGATAAAGTACTAAAAGTCTGGTCTAAACTAATTAAGGATTTAGACAGACTCTCTCTAGCGTCTTTATTTAAAACAGCGGTTATTACTGTCATTACTGAGTCAATAGATCCAATCAATTCTTCAGTTTTCATTTTCAAAGGGAGAATCTGAGCATTTACCTCCTCTTGAAGACTAGACTCAATAGAAGTTGATAATTCATCTCCGTTAGACACAAAATCTTTAGAGTCACCCAACTCTAAGGAGACACCCTTTGTACCCATCAAATCTAAACTAACAATCTTAGCAATTGTATTAATAGGTATATCAATATTGTCCTCAATATTTAAATTTACCATTAGTTGATTTTTTCTTTCAACATCAAATTTAATACTTGAAATTGAACCAACTTTATATCCTTTAACTGTTATTGAGTTCCCTTCAGTAAGCCCAGATACATCATCATAATAAGCATATAATGTTATTCCGTCATTTAGAATATTAATGCCTTTTAAAAAATTCATTCCAAAGTAAATTAGAAAAATTGAAATTATTGAAAGGATACCTACTTTTATTGACTTTGATTTATCACTCATAATTAAATTTATTTTGCAAATCTAAAGCTTCTTTTACACTTATTTGCTTGTCTTTATTAAATGCTACTATAAAAGCTCCAGGAAATTTTCCAGATCTATATTTCATTTTTAATCTATCTGCGTAATTTTTATCAGAAGATGCGAATACTAAATATCTATAAGTCCCATTTGATAAGTATTCAACAACATCAATATCTTCAAATAAATCAGAATTTAACATAGGCTCTAAAAACATTCCTAGTTGAATCTTATAGTGAATTTCATTCTTATGAGAATCTTCTTTAACTTCTTGATAATCAGTGTTAATTACATCATTATTATTTACTATAAATTCCTTTTCAATCTCTTCAATTTCATTTTTATAATTCTCAAATGCTACAAAAATAGATAAAGCAATATCATCTTTTCCTAATTCAGTGTGTAAATAATCCTCTTCTTGAGGATTTGTTAAAAAACCAGTCTCAATTAATACAGAAGGCATATTAGTTCTACTAATTACATAAAAAGGAGCCTGTTTAACACCTCTGCTTTTTCTATTTGCAATTTTAATAAATTGTTTGTCAATATTTTGAGCAAACAATATGCTTTGATCAAGGTAAGTGTTTTGCATTAAACTGAAAACTATATAACTTTCAGCACTCTTAGGATCGAATCCGTCATATTTTTCCTTAAAATTGTCTTCTAAATATATTACTGAATTTTCTCTCATTGCAACATCCATATTGGCTTTTAATTTACTCATTCCCATAACAAAAACACTCGTTCCAGAGGGTTCAGGATTTTTAAATCCATCACAATGAATAGAAATAAATAAATCTGCATTTCTATCATTAGCAATTTTAGTTCTTTCCCACAACTCCAAAAAAACATCTGATTTTCTAGTGTATACAACTTCAATATTAGGATATTTTTTTTCAATATATTTTCCAAGTCTAAGAGAAATCTCTAGTGCAATATCTTTTTCATATATTTTATATCTCTTAGTTCCCATTGTCCCAGGGTCTTTACCACCGTGTCCAGGATCAATAACAACTGTTTTAATATTATTGTTTCTCTGAGAATATGATTTAATTGACATTAATAAAAGAAAACACATAAAAATGCGTTTAACATATGAATTATAAAAATGATAGATTTTCTTTAGTTTAGCCAAACTTAATTTAAATTATTATTCTACTGACAAAAATAACACTTAGATTGAAAAAAAATATATTTACAGTATTTTCAATTATATTCTTATTAACAGGATTTTTCAACAATTCTTATGCGATTGAACACTATCTTGATAACGACTCATTGGTCAAACAAAAAAAAGATAATGTAATAGAGTACAATATTATAAGAAATTGTAAGGACTCAATTATTCAAGATATAGAAAACAAAAAAATATTTCTATATGGAGACGCCAGTATTGAATATGGAAAAATTAAAATTACAGCTAGTGAAATAGTCATTGACTGGAAAAATAATACAATTTTAGCAATTGGAAGAAAAGACTCATCAGGATCTTATGTGGGAAATCCCATATTTGAAGAAGGAAATGACAATTTTAAAGCAAGTGAAATTATTTATAATTTAAAAACTAAAAAGTGCATTGTAAAAAAGATAATAACACAAGAGGGAGAAGGTTATATTCACGGAAGAAAAATGAAAAAAATGTCAAACAATATATTTTGGCTAAGAAAGGGAGAATATACTACATGTAATGCAGATCATCCACACTTCTCAATTAAATCAAATAAAATTAAAATTGTTCCAAATAAACAAATTGTCACTGGTCCAGCCTATGTAACTTTTTTTAATATTCCAACACCATTATTTCTGCCATTTGGATATTTCCCAAACTCGAAAAAAAAGAGTTCAGGAATTATTTTACCATCTTATGGAGAATCAGCCAACCTGGGATTTTTCCTTAAAGATGGAGGGTATTATCTTCCCATAAATAATTATCTGGATTTAACTCTAAAAGCTGATGTCTACACAAAAGGAAGTTTCTCTGGAAAAGGGGGATTGAGGTATAAAAAAAGATATAAATATAATGGATACTTTAACTTTAATTATAGTAACGTAATTAATAGTGAACCCGGATTCCCAGATTATAACACTAAGAAAGATTTCTTTATCAACTGGAGTCACAAACAAGATCCAAAATCAAATCCACAAATAAGTTTTTCAGCAAATGTTAATGCTGGAACAAGTACATTTCACAAAAATAATACATTAACCAGCCCAAATAATTATTTATCTAACACATTTAGATCAAGTATAAACTTTAGTAAAAGTTTTAAAGGAAAACCGTATAATATTTCATCAAATTTAGAACATAATCAAAACACACAGACCAATAGAGTAAATTTGACTCTTCCAAATATTACATTTAGTGTAAATAAATTATACCCACTAAGAAATTTTGGAAATAAAGGAACAAAAAATTGGTATGACAACATTGGGATTAGGTACACACTAAATACAAAAAATCAAATCTCCACCACTGATTCAATGCTGTTTCATAACAATACCTTACATAACTTAAAAACTGGAGCAAAACACACAATTCCAATTAATTCTTCTTTTAAATTATTTAAATATTTCACTTTTACTCAAAGTATAAATTTATCTGAAAGATGGTATATTGATCAAATAGAAAAAAATTGGAATGGATTTGAAGTTATCACCGATACAATTAAAAAATTTACAAGAGGAGGTGACTATAGTTTATCATCCTCTATTAATACTAAAATTTTTGGATTGACGCAGTTCAAAAAAGGTAAAATTGCAGCCTTTAGACATGTAATAACTCCAAATTTATCTTTTATATATAACCCCTCTTTTGCTAATGAGAAATATGGATTTTACAAAGAAGTACAAATTGATTCTAATGGTAAAACAGACCTATACTCAATTATGCAAAATGGTATATATGGAAGTCCAAGAAAAAACAAATCTGGAAACATAAGATTATCAATAAATAATATTTTAGGACTTAAATTAAGAACTAAACAAGATTCATCTGAGAAGGTTAAAAAAGTAACACTAATTGAAAGTTTCAATTTAAACTCTTCATATAATATTTTTGCTGACTCTTTTAATTTCAGTAATATCAACTTAAACATTAGAACTAAATTATTTAACCAAATTAATATAAGTTACAGCAGTGTATTTGATTTATATACCATTGGAGAACATGGAAGAATAAATAAATTTGAATTATTTGAAAATAAAAGAATAGCTAGATTTAAAAACTCAAATCTTTCAGCTGGAATAAATATAAACGATCAAAGTTTCACAACACATAAAACAAATGAAAAAAAAGATGATAATCAGAGAGAATTCTATTTAATTCCTTGGAACTTAAATATTAACTATTCTCAAGCTATAAATAAAGGAACAAACTTATTGTCAGAGACAATAAATACAAAAACTCTAGGATTCTCTGGAAATCTCAAAATTACAGACAAATGGAAAATAGGATTAAGATCGGGCTATGATTTTAATGACAAAGATTTTTCATACACATCTGTTGATATTTATAGAGATCTTCATTGTTGGGAGATGTTATTTAACTGGATACCAACTGGATACCAAAGAAGTTACACTCTAACAATTAGAGTAAAAGCGGATATATTAAAAGATGTAAAATTAGAGAGAAAAAGAGATTGGATTAATCCTAACTTCAACTAAATAACCAATTTTTTATAATCTGTTTTCCATAAAATGTTAAAATAGACTCCGGATGAAATTGTACTCCTTTAATATCAAGATTCTTATGACTAATCGACATAATTAAGCCCTCATTATTTACAGAGGTTACATTAAAACAAGTTGGTAAACTCTTAATATCAACCACCCATGAATGATAATGACCAACTTCAAAATTTTTTGGTATATTTTTGTATATGGAATCTACTTCTACAATTTCGCACATGGAACTTACTCCGTGTTTAACTTTTTTAAGATTCCTTAGTTTACCTCCAAAAAACTCTGCAATTGATTGCATACCCAAACAAATACCTAATATAGATTTTGATTCACTGTAATCTTTTAAAAATTTAACTAGGTTAATATGTTCACTTGGATGTGATGGTCCAGGAGAAAGTATAATCTTGTTATACTTTATAAAATTAATATTTTCAAGAGAATCACTTCTAACTACATCACAATCTTCTATAAAATCATTGACATAATGATATAGATTATATGTAAAAGAATCAAAATTATCAATAATTAAAACCTTCAATTATTTATACTTTTTTAATTCTGAACTTAAAATAAACAACATCTTGTCTATTCCCTGTTCTAAAGTTATTTTTGAAATCCATCCCAAGTTATTAATTCTACTAACGTCCATAATTTTTCTCGGTGTTCCGTTGGGCAAATTATGGTTAAACACAAGTTGACCTTTGTACCCTATTTTTCTCTTTATCACTTTAGCTATCTCCTCGATACTATTTTCAATACCACTTCCAACATTTATAAATAAACTTTCGTCATAGTTTTGCATAAGAAACAAGCAGGCATCTGCGAAATCATCTACATGTAAAAACTCTCGTAAAGGGGACCCATCTCCCCATATTTCTACACTAGGAGTATTTTCATTAATTGCTTTGTGGAATTTCCTGAACATTGCTGGCAGAAAATGAGAATTTCTTAAATCGTAATTGTCATTTGGGCCATAAAGATTACAAGGCATAGCTGAAATAAAGTTGCAGTTATATTGTTGTCTATAGTACTCACATAATTTAATTCCTGCTATTTTTGCAATAGCATATGGTTCATTTGTATTTTCTAAAAAACCAGATAATAAATATTCCTCTTTTAGAGGTTGTGGAGCCAACTTTGGATAAATACAAGAGCTTCCAAGAAATAAAAGTTTTTTCACATTATTTTTGTAAGACTGATGAATAACATTATTTTGAATCATCAAATTGTCATATAAAAATTCTGCTCTGTATGTGTTATTAGCCAAAATACCACCAACTTTTGCAGCTGCTAGAAAAACATATTCTGGTTTTTTAAGTATAAAAAATTCTTTTACAGATTGTTGATTTCTCAAGTCTAATTCTGAAGAATTTGCATAAATCAAATTATTAAAACCTTTAAACTTAAGATACCTCAAGATAGCCGAACCTACCATTCCATTATGTCCAGCTATATATATTTTAGAATTTTTTTTCATATAAATTTGGTCTTTTGAAAAACTGACTTAATTTAGATAAGGGTTTCTTAAATCTTATAAATAACGGAGGGTTTATTCCATTCATTCTCCAACAAAGATAGTCTTCGTTGTTTCCTCTTAACCTATTCCATATTGAATAATTACTAATACCACCTATTCTCATTTTAACTAAAATCTTAGGCAGGTAATTAACAATAATTTTATTTTTATATAAAAGTCTAATAATCATTTCATAATCTGAGGCACTTTTTAATCTTATGGAATATAAACCAAATCTATTATAAATTTCTTTCTTTACAAAAAAAGTTGGATGAGGTACCGTCCAACCCTTTCTCATATTTTTCAATACAAATTCTCCTGATTTCCAATATCTTCTTATTTTGTCGGTATCAATAGTGTCAACATATAGTAAATCTCCGTAAACAGCATCAGTCTCATTAAAAACAAACATCTCAGCAATATCAGAGATTACATGGTCGGTGTAATAAAAATCGTCAGAGTTTAAGATGCCAACAATATCACCTGTAGCAACTCGTATCCCCTTGTTCATTGCATCATAAAGACCATCATCTTTTTCAGAAATAAAATAAGAAATCTTATCTCCATAAGACCTTATGATTTCTGTCGTATTATCTGTAGATTTACCATCAATTATAATATACTCAATGTTTTCATAATCCTGAGACAATACACTCTCAATTGTATTCCTAATTGTTTTAGAGCTATTATAAGAAATAGTAACAACTGATATTTTAGGATTAGAATTCAACTTTTTACAATTATAAATACATGGCAGTTTCCAGAAGTTCTATCATATTTTATTAATCTACAATTAGCTTTTTTTATCCAACTTTCAACTTCAGATTTTGAGTGAAAAGAAGCTATTGGTGTTATGAAATAATCATAAAAAATATTTCTTGTTTCTCTCAAGCCTAAGTTTTGTTTCTTAAACAATTTGTATAAGATAAAATGTAAATATACAAAAGTATTTTCCATTAATATACTGCCAATTTTTGTTTTATTAAGTAACCTTAACAAAGAACCCAAATATTTATAAATATAAGGATAATAACGATACTTCTTATAAATAGCGAGATAAAGAAATCCACCTGGTTTTAAAATTCTAATGCATTCATTAAAAGCTTTAATAGTATCTCCCGTATGATGAACTACACCATCGCTAATAACTAAATCAGAAAAATTATCATTTAACGGAATTTTCAGATTATTTCCTAATAATAATTCTAAATTTTTAGATTGTATAAATTTCTTAGCAAAATCTAGAGACCGTCTACTTAAATCCACACCTACCAATTTATCTGCGTATTTTGAAGAATAAACTAAATTCCTACCACATCCACAACCTATATCAGTAATTATTTTTCCATGAGATTTTTCAATTAAATCTTTTAAATTTAAGTTCATGTTCTTAAGAATTTCTTCGTTAGAAGAATATCCATATTCAAAAGGGGTACTATCGTAAAATGTTTTTTGCATTACCTCTCAATAATTATGTTTTCCATTACCAACATATCCATTTTAGTTCTGAGAAAGCAATCTAACGCTTCTTTTGGTTTATTAACAATAGGTTCATTATCATTAAAAGATGTATTTAAAAGTATAGGAACTCCAGACTTGCTCTTAAATTCAGAAATCAACCTATAAAATCTAGGAGATATATCTTTATTTACAGATTGTAGTCTTCCAGTTCCATCCACATGAGTTACTGCAGGAATTTCAGATTGCTTTTCCTTTTTTATATCAAAAACTTTTTCCATAAAAGGCACATTATCATTCTGAACAAAATATTCTTCAACATATTCCTCTAAAATTGAAGGAGCGAAAGGTCTAAAACTTTCTCTTCTTTTTATCTTCTTGTTCAAAAGGTCTTTTGCATCTTTTCTTCTTGGATCAACCAAAATAGATCTATGACCCAACGCTCTTGGTCCAAACTCAGCTCTTCCTTGGAACCATCCAACAACACCTCCATTAATTAACTTATCTGATACTTTATTAAATAAATACTCATCCTCTAATCTCTCAAACTTAATATTCTCTGCATTCAAACAAGTAATAATTTCTTCTTCGGAAGATTTTTGTCCAAAATAAGCAGTTTTAATTTCTGGAAGTCTATCTTTATTTAAGATATGATTATATAAATACAATGCTGAACCAATTGAAGTTCCTGCATCATGACCAGCGGAAGGAACATATAATTTTTCAAATGGAGTATGTGACAAAATCTTTCCGTTTGCTACAGAATTTTGAGCAACTCCACCTGTGATACATAAGTTAACTAATCCTGTTTTTCTTTGGAGCTTAGTTAGAATATAAAAAATCATTTGTTCTGTAAATCTTTGTACACTAGTAGCTAAATCTATATGAAATTGCTTAATGTCATCTCTCATATTTCTTGCACTCCAAAATAAAACTTCCCATTGTTTTGTAAATAATAAATCAATTTTTGGTTCACCATTTTCCCAATCCATAGCGACACCACTTTTGAAATGTTTAAAATATTTTTTATTTAACTTAAAAAACCCATCATCTGTCTTTTGAATAATTTCAGAGAGCTCTTTTAAATATTTTGGTTCACCATAAGGTGCTAAACCCATTACTTTGTATTCATCTCCATAATTATGAAAACCTAAAAATTGAGTAACTGTTGTATATAATAGACCTAAAGAGTGGGGATAATTTACACAATCCAAAACCTTGATTTTATTACCAACTCCAACTGAAGTCATGGTAGATGTAAAGTCTCCGAAACCATCAATTGATAGAATTGCGGATTCCTTAAAACTAGATGCAAAAAAAGCAGAAGCAATATGACTTCTATGATGTTCTATATTATGAATATCTGCTTTAATATCAGATTCTTTAACCCTAAATAAATTTGCTAATTCTGATTTTACTGACGCTACTCTTTTAGTATTTAGCAGTCTATCAAGCACAGACTTTATCTCTACTCTATTTTTTATAGTATGAATTATCTTTTTAGAAACATTTGCTCTAGGGTTTCTAGAGATAGTTATGTAATCTAAGTCCTCTACTGAAATTTTCGCTTCTGTTAAACAGAACTTTATGGCTTCTGAGGGAAATCCAGCCCAATGCTTTATTCTTCTAAAACGCTCCTCTTCCGAAGCACAAATTACCACACCATCTTTTAAAAGGCATGCTGAGGAATCTGCATGAAAGGCATTTATTCCTAAAATATACATTACTTTTCTGTTACAAGTTTTAAGAAATTTTCAGACACAATATTCCAATCAAAATTATTCTTAATATATCTTTTACAATCTTTCTCTAAAAAATTAGATTCTTTTACTTGAAATAAAGCTCTAGAAATTTCTTCTTTTTGGTTCTTAGCAAATATACCACATTTATTTTTCTCAATATCCTTCCAGGGAGCTTTATCAGAAACTATTACAGGAGTTCCACACGCAAGGGCCTCCGCTATAACTATTCCAAAACTTTCAAATTCTGAACACAGAGCAAAAACAGAACAATTAGTTAATAATTCTTTTTTTTGATCAAAATTAATTAGACCTATTAAAAAAACTGAGTCGGATAACCTCAACTTATCTATTAATCTCTGAATTTTTATTTTACTACCGTCATCTGCTCCTGCTATTAATAACTTAGAGTTTTTATTATCATTTACATAAATATTAAATGCATGTATTAAAACATCAAATCTCTTTATGTCATGTAATCTACCCATTGAAAATAAAATCTCAGAAACCTGTGCAAAATCTGTATTTATATACTTTTTTAAGAGTTCTTTATTTCCAACTCTATTTTGATTCTGAAATGAATCAAAATCAACACCATCAGAGACTATTTGTACATTGGCATCAGGAAAATAATTTAAAATGTCTTGTTTTTCTAAATAGGATGAAGCTTGCCAAAAAATCCTTTTTGAAAAAGGCTTTACTACTAAAAACAACCAAAACTTCTTCAAAATAGTATTTTTATCTTTTAAAGTATACTCTGATAAACTTCCTCTAGGACAAATAATTATTTTCTTTCCTAATAAAAATGAATAAAACAAAGAAAATAAAACTGTATAGTGATACAAATACTGAATGTAAACTATATCAGATTTTTTAATGTCAGAAAATATACCGAATATGAAAGAAATAGAAAATAAGTTTATTATCTGCTCATTATAATATCTAACAAATACATTTTCAGCTTGTTTTGTATGTTTTTTAGTATTTACGCCTCTTAGCCTCTTCTTTCCATTTGCATTAGTTGTGGATACAAACATTTTAATTCCCTTCTCTCCCATTTTCTTAGACAAGTCCCATGTGGAGGAAATTGGACCACCATAAAATATCGCGGGATAAAAAGAAGAAGACACTAAGCAAATTCTCATTTTTTAATATGTTTTAATTTATACCAAAAATATAAAATACTATCCCCTCCTCTTAAAATATATTTTAATTGTTTAGTTGATATATACTGAACTAAAGTTCTTCTTTTTACTGATGGAAATATTTCTTTACAATAAGAACCAGGCAATGAAGAATATTGATAACGATATCCTAAATCATTAGCAATATCTACAATTTTAGAGTTAAATAATCCTTTGGGGTAACAAACAGAATCAACTAATGACCCACACAGAGACTCAATTATATTTTTTGAATAAATAAGCTCTTCTTTTAAAACATCAACACTTATTGAGGTTAAATCAAAGTGATTTAGCGTATGAGATTGAATTTTTAAGTATGGATTCTTTGATAATTCTACAAGTTCTTTTTCTGACAGAAAATTTTCTTGATTTAAAAAAGAGGGAATGACAAATATTGTTATGGGAATTCTTAATGTGTTTATTATTTCTATATTCTCATATACTCCTCTCCATCCATCGTCAAAAGAAATAGAAATCTGGTTATCTTCCTTAGTAATATTATGTACAATTTCAAATCCATTACTTCTAATTGTTTCAACATGTTTTATAAATAATTCTACTGAATTAGACATTTCTGTAAATCTAACATCAGAATGTATGTCATGGTAAAAAATACATCTACTTTTTCTAGAATTTATAAATATTCCAGAAATTCTAATTAGAATGTTTTTGATAAAAGAACCTATAAACATCGCTCTACTTTTTTAATTGAAAGAAGTAAATTATATTTATATAAATTATAATTCCATTCATTCTCCATTAACTGAACTGCATTTTTTGAAAACTCATCACATAATTTTGGGTTACTATAAAGTTCATTCATCTTCAATTCCAACTCATCCCATGACTCTATTATAAATCCGGTGTTTTTTTTAAGAATTAAGTCATGCACAGAACCGACGTTCTTATGAGCTATCACAGGAAGACCCGACGACATTGCTTCATTTATTACAAGACCCCATTCTTCTTGGGTTGATGGAAAAACAAAAACTGAAGAATTTTTATAATAATTCAATAATTCATCACCAAATAGTGATCCGGTAAATATTATTTGATGATGTGTGTACTTTTGTTTATATTTTTCTAGATTGATTCCAGATCCTACAATAATTAAAGCTGCATTTTTATTGTTAAATGAAGACAAAAACCTCTCACAAAGTAAATTTACATTTTTACTATTAATTAATCTTCCCACAAATAAAAAAGTAAACTTTTTTGGTTTTCTTTTTTTAGTTTTTAAGTATTTAGAGTTATCCACCATCATTGGCATTAAAAAGATTCTTTCTTCTTTCATTCCGTAAAACCTAAACAATTGTTTATGAGTTAGACTTCCTCCAGCAAATCCTAAAACATATTTATTTCTAAAAACAATATTTAAATATAAAGATTTAAATAGTCGTTTAAGAATATTATTAGGCACTTTTAATTGAGTATCTGATTCAATAGCTAAATACCTTTTCTTAAATGAAAAAAAGTTAAAAACAAAGTTCAGGACAAATGGATAGTTGTTGTATCCATTTATAATAATAAATTTATTGTTCTTCCAAATATTATAAACAAAGGCTATTTTCTCAAAAAATGATCGCTCTGACAAAAAGAAATCTTTTTTAATTAATTCATCAGACATTGCTTGTGATTTACTATTTATAAATACAAATGAAATATCCAGCTTAGAATGTACATTTTTAATTAAATCTAATGTATAAGAAGCCGGTTCTACAAAATATGTAAATATTTTTTTCATCTTACTTTTCGTAAAATATATTTTAGAAGTTTTACAAGATTTGTTTTGAGTTTATATTTAAATTCTTGCCCTCTTGAAGAATAAATCAATATTGAATGTAAATATCTTTCATTTGGAAGAAAATTTTTAATTTTGTATCTGTACAGTCCTCTTCCAAAATTAATATTAATATGATTATCAAATGATTTCTTTGAAATAAAACTAATATAATTAAATAAATTAATCATTTTAGAATCATCAAACATATCAATCCAAAACATATGATTCTCAAGTCTAGATGTGATGAATGATATAGCTTTTACTTTTGAGTCATCTTGGACTATACTCAAAACAATAAATTTTCTATCATATAATTCTTTTAATAAATCAATCATAGAAATAGGTAGAAATTTTTTACTTCTATAACCTAAAATAATCATTTCTTTTCTTAAAGATTTAATCTCTTCTATTGGGAACTTAGATTTTTCAGAACAAATAATCGTATGTGTATTGATACTGTTTGTCTTAATAATCCGCTTGAACTCTGTTTTTTGTTTTGATTTATATATTTTATAATTTTCAGGGAAATTCCCCTTCTCTAAATTTAAAAAAGAATAAGAAGATGCTTTTAAAAATGTTGGAATATTTTTTAAGGATAATAACTTAGATTCTCTTTTTAGGTTTATTAACTTTATTTGATGATATGCAAATTTGTTTTTTATAGTGTCAAGAACTAATTGAAAATCTAAAATTTTTATTGTCAAACAATCACAAAAGTCTGCGTGAACATCATTTATAAATCTAACTCTTTTATCAGAATCAATGTATAACGGAAAGATAGAACATATCTTATTATTAATCTCAATGCAAATAATAGTTAATTTTGAGTCTTTATATTGAATATCATTAGTCCAAGAAAAATAATTAAATTCAAAAGATTGAAAAACTGAATATTGATTATCTTTTTGATATAGATATTTCCATTTAGGCTTTAATTTTTTAAAATCAACGATGTTATTTACAATCTTAATCTGCATTTTCCTCTAATGATTTTGAATAAGACAAGTATGATAATGAAAACCAAAATAATATAGTATGGAATTCATTTATTCCAGTGATTAAACTCTCAAAATTAGCAGCAACTAACGTGTAGATAATTAAAAATAAATAAATCAAATTATGGTCATTTTTACCATAATAAAATCTAATAATTTCTAAACTTTTTTTAAAAATTATTAAAATAACTAATCCTCCAAAAATAATACCATACTGAAGTAAAATTGAAAGATAACCGTTGTGAGCCCCCATAAAAAGACCCTTTAGATTTTTAGGTATATTGATGTTACTGGGCAGTCCAGAGTACTCACTAAGTCCGTAACCACTTAACAAATTTTGTTGAATGTTATGAATTGCGAAACTAAATTGCTCTATTCGATCATTAAAAAGCGTTTGATTTGACAATCGATTTATACTGGTATTTAAATCTATATTAGAAATAATAAAAAAGATAAAAATACCAACTAACGAATAAAAAACATTTCTAAATGTTAAACCATATTTAAATATATATGACATAATTATTGCTATCATAGCAGATCTTGAACCTGTAGATATGGTAACAATTATCAATAAAATAAGCAGTATTTTTTCAAATAATGTCTTTTTATTTGGTTTTAAAAATAAAAAACAAAAAGCTAATACAGTTAGAGATGCGAACATATTTGGATTCCAAATAATACCTTCATATCTTCCAGATAAAATATTGGGATTAAACACCAAACTTATTACTACTACTAATGATATAACTCTAACAATAATTGATTGAAAATTTGTCTTATAATAATTGAAATTACTATATATAGATAAACAAATCAATGAAAAACTCATAAAACGAGCCATTAAATATTCGAACGAGGATATATTTGAAAAAGAATCAAAAAACAATAAATAAACTAAGTTAACAAGATTAATAATCATTAAAAAAAGAAATGATTTTTGAAATAGGACTTGTCGAGAGTAGTCTGGAGTTAAAATCAAGAAAAATACACCAAACCCCATTGTCAGATAAAAAAATATAGGGGCGATAGAATCTTTAGTCCAACTTATTGAGTATAATATTGTGTTAAATAAGTAAATCACAAAACCATATTTGTAAAACCATCTAATCATCAATCATTATTATTTTAAAAATTATAATTAAAAACTTCAAAATCTCTCTTATAAACTTCATATACTTTAATTTTCATATCATTGTTGTATATTTTTTTGAAGTTTGTTTTAAAATTTTTGTTATGGTGTTCTAATTTAAACTCTTTATTGGTTTTTCTAGATATTGAATTTAAATCATTATTTAAATTTTCAAATCTACCAACAAAATCAACCATTATTTTTCCATTTTTGTCACATATAAACTCTGATTGAGGAACAAAATGAATTATTTCATAAATTATTTTATTGTTTAGTCCATTTAAAACAAAATCTTCAAAATCAGAAAATTTTGAAAGATATTTTTGAAAAGCAATTTTATCATATTCATTCATCCCTCCATTTTCAAGAAACTTGTATGATGAATACAACCTATCATATGGGTTTCTTACAAATGAAAATGTAAAAAAATCATTAAAATTCTTTTCAAAAACATGTTTGTAAAAATAAATAGATCTGTGTCCTTCATTTGTAACATTTCCATACATTGATTTTATAATTGATATTCCAGCTGTTTTTGGTATATGAATAAAAATTGTTTTATTAATATAAAAAGAATGTATTAAACTATTCTTTTTTTTGATTTTTCTTCTTTGTGATTTTGCAAAAAGAATTTTTCTAATGGAACTTTTTATATTTTTTAAAAGTTTAATCATTGAAATATATTATTTTTCAGAAACTCTGATATTGTATGTCTTATATCAAATTTAGAATCAAATTCTATATTAACTTTATTTTCTATAAAAAAATTTATTTTTTTTGAAAGACCTAAAGGACAAGACTTAGAAACTAACATTAAATTATTTAGATTTTTTGGAATAATTTCTGATATCCCTTGATCCTTAACAGCTATAAATGGAGTATTAGTAGCCCAAGATTCAAGATAAACACAACCCAAAGCTTCATAGTATGATGGTAATACAAATAAATCAATATCATTATAAAATTTATTTAATTCATGATGTTCCATTTCTTTTTCGAATATAATAAACTCTGATAAATTATTATTATTAACATATTTTTTACAAGAATTCAATGTTTTACCAGTGCCTATAAAACGTAATTTAATTTTAACTCCTTTATCAATTAATCGCTTAACAGATTTAATTGTTGTCATATGATCTTTAATTTTCCAAAAATTAGCAATACATCCAATCGTAAATACATCATTCACTTTCTTTGATGGATAAAATTTTGTTCTATCAACTCCATTGTATAGAACAATCTCATTTTTTGGGTGATAATTATCAAATTGATGCAATTGATTCAGTACTTTTTGAGAAACTCCAATATTTAAATCAGCTTTGTTCAAAACATTTATTGTATTTTTCGTTAAATAACCTTTATGAATTCTTCTTAAAAAATTTGCTCGACCATTTAATAATTGTAACACATCTAAGCCGTGATGTTGAATTATTTTTGTACACGAAAGTGTACTTTGTAAATAAGAAGCTGGATAACTTACATGAGCATGAGAAATATAAATATTTTCAATTCTCTTGTGTTTTAAAAAATTTTTAAATCTTATATTATTAATTTTATTAAAAAGTCCAGGAAAAAAAAAGAATGGAAAATCAATTACTTTAAAAACACACACTTTATAATCCTTGAAAAAATAATCTTTTTCTCTTGAAAATAAAGATACTATTTTAATGATAGAAATGCGATAATTTGTTTGTTTACTGATTTCATTAACTTGGTCAAAAACGTAACTTCCAACAAAAGATTTTTTTGAAGGAAAAAATGGAGTTATCACTAAATATGTTTTTTTAATTTTCAATTTTTATATGATATAATTTGTGAAATTCCGAAAATTTTTTTTGTATATCCTCAATTGTTTTACTTCTTAGTTCATTGTAAAACTGACCTTCTTGACCAGATCTCGTAAATCTTCCCAAAAAACTCCCATCGCTTGGTCCGTTCCCATATTGTTGATGTTTTTCCTCACTCATCTTTTTTATATTTTCAAAGGATGACATTTTTACAGATTTTTTAATTATGCTTTGATCTAGATTCAATTCTAAAAATTTCACTAATTGAGATAATTGATTCTCACAATCATTCTTTAAATTTGAGTAGTTAATAATAAAGTCAGCGTGTTTTATAGAAGTATTGTAATAATTTATCCATTCATCTATCTTATATAAAACATAATAATCAATTTCATGTAATTTTTCTCTAATGCTTTTGGGCTCATCAGAGAATGGAATTTGTCTATTCTTATAAAAATAATAAGACGAAATAAGTGTATCTAAAGGGTTCCTATGAATGAAGATTTTTTTATCAAACAAATCATAAGGTTTTTTATATATTTTGTGAGTTCTATAAATTAATGGAAATCCTTTTTGGTTTAAAAAAGTAGTACCCCTGTCCATAACATTATTTTGTAATTTATTAAGCATTTCAAAACTAATTGTCTTATCTTGACTAGGGTCAATTAATAGATTTAAGTAATTATATACTAAAAATCGAAGCCACGTATTTCCACTTTTTGGAAAACCAAATATTAATATTTTAGAATCATTAGTTTTCTTTAAAAAAAATTTTAACTTTTGATTAATTTTAAACCAATAATATTTATTTTTTAGAAATGAAATCATTTTAAATCGTCAATTACTTTTTCCCAAGATTTAATAACTTCTTTCCAATTAAATCTATCAGCGATTTGTAAAGATCCCTCAGAATTTTTTTTAAGAAGTTCCGGACTCGTTAACAATTCATTAATAAGATTTACAACTTGTTTAAAATCAGAAACAATAAATCCATTTAGTCTATCATCAATCCATTCTTCAGCTCCGTAATTATGATAAACTACCGAAGGAATAGACGATGAAGCTGTTTCTAAAATAACTTTAGGAAAACCCTCTGAGATTGATGGAAGAAAATGTAAATCCATGGTCTTTAATAATTTTGATAATTCGTCATGATTCAATGAATTGTAAAATTTTACATTTTTGCCTGCTAAAGATTTTAATTTTTTTTTCTCTGGACCTTCTCCAACTATATTAAAATTGATTTTTGGAAAAAGACAAGACAATTTAATAAAATCATCAACTTTTTTTCTTTGAATTAAAGAACCGATGAATATGACATTTCTTAGAGATGTTCTTGAAGATTCACTGTAGAATAATTTCTTATCAACACCAAGATACAAAGGAGAAGTATTTAAATCTACACCGCATTTAGCGTTAGCAATTATATCAGATGTTATTCCAAATCTTTTTGAAAATAAAGAGAAATAGTTAGTCATCTTTTCTAAACTACCAAAATTCTCTATCATATTTTTTTTAGATTTATCACACATATTCCCCTCAATTGTTGTAAATGTTTTAGTATTAAGAATTGAAGCAAGTTTTAGAACAATTTTCGGAGTTGAGTGATGCTTTGGAAAATAGCATACATCAGCCCAACAGACAGATTTTAAAAATGCAAATAAATTTGAAAAACTATAAAAAAAAGAGTTGACTTTTATGTATGAAACACCTTTAGTTTTGGAAAAGTCTTTATTTCCTAGCACTAGTGTTCTAACTTTATACTTATCTTTATTTAGATATATTGATAATGATTTGCAGTTGATATTCTGAGCGTTTAAGACATTAACATATCCTCCTAAAAAAATTTTTTTCTTTTTCATTTAAGTAAAGATATAAATTTATCTTTATTAAAACTTGAATAAAATTGGGATTCCCATTTTTTTACAATATTGGAACTCGCCAAATAATTATTTTCTATATGATTTAAATCATTTAATATCGGATATTGAAAATCTCTGTGAAACATATTGTACTTTGACTGTAATGAGGTGAAAAATATACTTGGAATGCCAAAAGAAGCCGCCTCAAATGTTACCGTTGAATAAGCTGTTAGATGAATAGAACACTTTTCAAAACAATCAATTAATTGAATAGGAGCGATATCAACATTTTCAAACTTTAAAATCTCATATAAGTTCACCTCATTGTTATATCTTGGGTGGTGTCTCAAATAAAAGAAATATTGAGGATTACTTCTAATAAATATATATAACTCTTCTTTCAAAAGTAAATTATCACACATTGAGTGGTCTTCTGTAAATTGTAAAGTAACAATAATATTTCTATTTGGTCCTGTATGAAAATCTCTGACATTGTTTTTATAAAAACCTATTACATGAGCTTTATTTTTCACATATTTTGATGAGTTAGACATTAAGAGCAAGTCCTTAAATCCTTTTCCAAATAATAGTAGATTGATATTGTTTTTTGAAATTCTTTTATTGATTGAACCATCTTCTATATAACTATTTTTATTCAAATGAATAATACCATGTTGTAAATCAAAAATATTTGACTCTTTATAACAAAACCTGAAAAAATCCAACATAGACTGGGATAGAACAATTATATTTTTGCAAGTAAATCTTCTAAAAAATAAATTAGAGAAAATCTCATATATTTTTTTATCGGAAAATTTAATCTTTCTAAAAAAAATTATAAGATAAAACAAAAAGTCAAATGGAATTGTATCGTTATTTCTCTTCTGAGAACATTTTCGATCAGGTTCTTCAAAAACTAAATAAGATTTATTTTTTTGATTGCAAGTTTTATATAACCCTTGAAATAAAAGATTCTCATTATTTAAACCTCTATTAAAATGTTGAGGATAATAGAACAATACATCTATATCTTTTTTAACAAAAATTAATTTTAAAAAGTATAAAAAAGAAATAAAAAACTTAATCATATTATATATTCAAAATAATCATTTAAATTTTTCATTTCCTTGTTACAAAATGCTATGTCTTCATCTGAAAGTTCCTTTTTATATCCCCCAATCTCTGCGTTTCTAACTTTTAAATAGTTCCTTTCTTTTCCAAAAAAATTAAATCCTTTTAATTTTTTAGATAATTCTTTCTGTCTCATTTTATCAGCAGATGAATTAAAATAAACTTTTTCAATATTATCTCTTGAGACATCTAAATTTAAAAAAATGTTAATCTTTATCAATTCTTCTGTTCCATTTTGAACTAAGTCCTCGTATTTTACAAGTAAAAAATCATCAGGCACCTGCCTGTTTTCATACCACAGATTATAATAATGAATTATTCTTTTAAATCCTAAAATTTCATCTTTTACAAAGCTAGTTATAGATTTAAAAATAAATGGATCTTTAGATCTTTTGGTAATCTGATGATAATGAGAAACTATTACATCTCTAGGATCTCTTACAAGAAAAATAACTTTAGATCTTCTATATTTTAATCTATTAGTAAATTTAAAAATATCATGTGGATTGTTTCTGTGTCCATTTTCTATGATAATTTCAGAGTTATCATGTTGATTATATATAAAGTTTTTTTCATCTTTTAAATGATAAGTACTTAAATCTTTCATTTGATTTAACATATGCATCAACCATGTTCTTCCTGTTTTAGGAAATGAAAGTAAAAAATATTGACCTTTTGGATAATAAAAAGAAAGAAAAAAATCCTTGATATCTCTCCACAGTTTCATTTTAAGACAATATTAATTCCACAAATTCTCTTACAACTCCTTCTCCTCCATTTTTTTGGAGATGAATAATATTTGGAATTGATTTTATTTTATTAACAGCATTTTTAGGACAGGCAGCAATACCAACATTTGACAACAATTCAAAACAATTTACATCATCTCCAATGTATGCGACTTCATTTAATGTAATATTTTCTCTAGCACATAAATCTTCTACAATTTTCAATTTGTCCTCAACTCCATGAAAATCAAAATCTAACTTTAATTTATTTGCTCTTCTTCTATTTAAATCTATGTCTTCAGATGTAAGTATGCCTACTTTGACTCCTGACTTTTGTAAAATTTTCATTCCCATACCGTCATATGTACAGAACTTCTTAAACTCATCACCATTATCAGTGTAATACATACCCGCATCAGTCATTACACCATCAACGTCTGACAAAAAAATCTTAACACTAGAAAAGTCTAAATTTGATTTTCTTAAAATATTTTTTTTCATAACAGACTCTGCAATAATCCAGTCCTCTGGTTCATCAATCTCCAAAACAGAATACTCTGGCATCTTATAAATTCCAATGTTACCTGAGATTCTATTTTTTGTGCTTTTAATATTTTTAACAGAATTAATATAGAATGCTCCATTTTCAATTAAACTTCCTTGAAAATCTTGTCTTCTTAGTCGATTAAAAATATTATAATTGAGAGCTTTTCCGTTTTCTTGCCAAATAAATCTTTTAGATACACAACAACTTAAAACAGAATCATATTTCTTAAACAACTTTAATCCTTCATTAAAATGAGAACTCTGAGTAAATGGTGATGTTGACTGAACTAACATAAATGTATCTGTATTTTTTAGGACCTTAAAATCAATATACTCTAACATTACAGATTCTGTAGAGGAAATGTCTTGTGCGTTTTCTTTATTTCTATCATAAACTTTTACTTTCGAAAAATCAAAAGATAAAACAGTATCTTTAATTTTTTCGCAATCTGTAGCTACAATAATCTGATCAACATTTGATTTTTGCAACTCTTGTAAATTCCAAAAAATAAGAGGTTTTCCACAAAAAGGTTTAATATTCTTTTTAGGGATAGATTTACTACCTCCTCTAGCAGGTATAAATGCAATTACAGACATTATCTCTTTCTATATTTTAACTTATTTCTTTGTTCTTGTTCAATTAATAGAATATCGGATTGTTTGTATTTTAACGATTTATAAGTAGCATTTAAATCTCTAGACAACTTTCTTAAACCGGTTGGCTCCAAAGAAGCAGAATGATCTGTCCCTTTCCATGTTCTATCCAATGTAAAGTGACGCTCAATCCAAGTGGCTCCCAAAGTATAAGCCGCTACATCTACTGCAATTCCTAAATGATGTCCTGAAAATCCAATATCTTTAACTCTATTTTTGAATTTTTCTTTTATTCTTGTAATCTCAATTAGACAAACATCTTCAAAAGAAACAGGATAACCTGATGTACAGGAGTATAGAATTAATCTTTGAGATTGATTAGTAATTTCAAAAAAAGATACTATCTGTTCCTCTTCTTTTTTTGTTGTCATTCCAAAAGAAATGTGTACGTCTCCATTATAATCGTCTCTAAGGACTTTTAACATTTCAAAATGATTATTACATGCTGATGGAACTTTTATCAACTCAGGATTTAAAGAAACTATCTCAATTGCTGATGTTACGTCCCAAACGGAAGTTGAATAAATTAAACCTAGTGACTCTGAAAATTCTTTTAATTCCTTATGTTGATTAATGTTAAACTCTAAAAACTCTCTGTGAGCACCATATGTATCACCATAAGAGTGCATTGGATTCGGGTGAGGAGCATTATATTGTTCTTCACTAAGAAGTTCTATATTATTTCTCTTTTGAAACTTAACAACCTTTACACCACTATGTGCAGCTACAGTGATTAGTTCTTTTGCTAACTCTATTTTACCTTTGTGATTACAACCAATTTCTGCAATAACTTTTGGAAGTTTATAATTCATATTCATATTTTTATTTTAATCTTCATCAAAATATTCAGAATTATTAATATATGAACCATAGCTATATCCATATCCATAAGAATACTTACCATAGCCATATACACCACTTCCAGAACTTACATCATTTAAAACCAAATGTAAATTATGAATTCTATTATCTTCATTTAATCCATTAACAAATCTTAAAGTTTCTTTGCTAGTGTAATTCTGACGAACAATATATAAATTAACATCAGTAAATTTCATAACCATATAAGCATCAGCAACTAATCCTACAGGAGCTGTATCAATAATAATTTTATCATATTTCTTTTTTAACAGAGAAATAAGATCTTCAAAATTTTTATTTAGTAACATGTCAGATGGATTAAATGGAGTTGGTCCAGAAATTATTACATCTAAGTTGTTATCTTCAGTGTTAATTACTACGTCTTTAAAACTGTTTTCTCCAGAAAGTATAGTAGATAAACCTTTTTTATTTTCATTATTAAAATCTTCATAAATTTTTGGACGTCTTAAATCCGCTCCAAGTAATAGTGTTTTTTTACCTGAGTTTGCGAATACAACAGCTAAATTAGAAGCAACAAATGTTTTCCCTTCACCACTAATAGACGATGTAACTAAATACAATTTTTGTTTAGAGTCTTTATCGATATATTCTAAATTTGACCTTAATGTCCTGAACCCCTCTGAAATAGCTGATTTTGGATTTAATTTAGTTAATAAATTGTGAGCAGTATGATTTCTTCCAATTAAGCCAATTAATTTTATTTTAGTAAGCCTTTCTAAATCAATTCTTGATTTAATTTTATCATTGAAAAAATCAACTATTATTAAAATTAGTATCGGCAGTAACAATCCAAGTAAAATAGCTATTGTGTAAGTTTGAGTTTTGTTTGGATAAATCGGATTTTTGTTGAAGAAAATAGCTGGTTCTAAATGTTTTATATTTGATGATATTGATGACGCAGAAATTTCTGCCTCGGATTTCTTTTGCAACAAAAACATGTATAAAGATTCGCTTGTTTTCTGAATTCTTTCAATATTTAACAATTCTCTTTGCTCAATAGGTAATGATTCTAAAGATAACTCCTCAACTGATATTCGTTTATTCAAGTCATCAATAATATTGTTATTGGATTTTCTACTATTTTTAATTATTTCATTAATATTTAGTGTTAATTGATTTAACTGTAAATCAAAATCATCGATTGATGGATTGTTTATTTGACCTCCATTTATGAGAACATTCTTCTCTAGTTGAATATTTACTAATTTTTTTACCATCTCTGATAATGAAGTATTAGTAATACCATAAGTTGATGGTGCAATTGTGTTCTCAAAATTGTTATCACTATTTATATAATCTTCTAAATATGAATAATATTTATCTTGGTATTTATAGGAAGCTAACTCATCTTCAAGTAAAGATATTTTTTTATAGATATTTTGAGTTTTAAGATTTATATCTGGTATTTGACGAGTATTTTTATAGTTCTGTAATTTAATTTCAATTAATGATAATGAATCCTCTATATTTTTAATTTCATTCTTAATAAACTCTACAGTGTTTGAAGAAGATTTCTTTTTAAAATCAATCTGACTTTTAATAAAATTATCAACTAAAGAATTTAAAAAAACTACCCCTTTGTTTTGGTCTTCTTCATAAAGAAAAAGTGAAATAATATTTGACTCTTTTTCAATATCCTCAACTTTAATTTTAGATTGATATTGTTTAGCAATTTGTTTTAAATTTCTGAATTTGACAATAGTAACAGGATAATCATTCCATCTATCTTGAAATTTTCTCTGAATAGTAAAATTATATGATTCTAACTTAACCTTCTCTCCAAAAGAAAATACACTATTGAAATCTAACTTTTTACAGTATAAATTATAGGTGTTATCGTCAATAATTTCGACATCAAATGAAAAATTTGTTTTATTTTGTGTGAATTCTTTATCACAAATAACCTCAATTGGAGCAAAAAGAGATTCAGATGTTTTAACATTTCCTTTTAAAAAATAACCAATATCAAATCTCAAATCAGAAACAGTCTTAAAAACAATAGGAAAAGATGTTATCAAACTCACTTCATCTTTTAATGAAATATCATTGTTATTTAAAGTGTTATACAATACATCCGTAGTACTGGTGTTACTATCATCTTTATTTATTTGAATTTTTGTAGATACTCTGTATAATTCTTGAGAATATCTATTAAATCCGAAAGCTATTAACAGGGCAAATAAAATACTTAACAAAAAATAATACCAATTATTTAAAATTTTATGAAGGAATTCTCTAAAATCAATAATATTATCTAGTGGATTTGTTCTGTTTTTATCCATAACTAATTACTTGTTAGTAGAAAATATAATGTAATAGCAGATATTGACACAGAAACAGCATTAGAGAAACTATTAAATGAATAAAACTTTTTTCTTAGTGGTTCAACATATATAATATCTTGAGGTTGCAAGTAGAAATTCTTATTGTTAAGAATTTTGTAATCAGTGAGGTCAACATAAATGATTTTTGAATTTTTTTCACTGTCTTCTCTAATTATTTTTACTTTTTTTCTATTTGCAAACTCAGTTAAATCGTTTGCTTTTCCAATTAAATGTAGAATATTTTGATTAGATCGTACAATATTATATTCTCCAGGAGTGTTCACTTCACCAAGTATGCTTACCTTAAAATTCAAAATATTTACTTTAACAATTGGATCCTTAAAATAAGTGGAAGAAATTTGTTGAATTACCTTCTCAACTTCACTAATTGTAAATCCCTCAACCTTAATGTTTCCAATCATTGGAAGATTTACAAATCCATCTTTTTTTACAAGATATCCATATAAATATGGATTTTGGTTTAAAAGTTGTGGATTAGACGTTTCTTGTAGATTAAAAAAATCATAGTCTGATTTAGTAGTACTACTAATTTGTACAGAAAGCAAATCTTCTTTCTTAACAATATAATCAAAATTAGAGGATTTTATTTTAGTTTTATCAGAGTTAATATACTCTAGATTCTTATTAGTAACACATGAGCTAAAAAAAAATAAAAATGTTATAAAAGTAAAATTAATAAGGGGTTTATTCATATAGCATATCTGTTTAAAATCTCTACAAATATCGAAAATTAAAATCAAATTTAAAAACTTATAGAATACTAATAATTTAAAAGTTTTTTCAACTTATATTCAAATCTATCTCTTGGAAGAAAATTTTGTTCAAGTATTAATGAAAAAGGTACAGGAGTGTCAAGACTTGCGGATCTAATTACAGGAGCGTCCAAATATTCAAAACATTCTTCTGATATCATAGAAGCAATATCTGCACCATAACCTCCAATCATGCAATCTTCGTGCAAAATTATAACTTTACCAGTTTTCTTTACTGATTCAAAAATCATTTCTTTGTCTAAAGGTACAAGGGTTCTTAAGTCTATAAGATCTGCAGAAATATCTGGATTTTGATTTAAAACTTCTAATGCCCAATGCACACCAAGTCCATAAGTGACGATGCTGACATCATTACCATCTTTTAATAAATTAGCAACACCAATTTCTGTAGTGAAATAATTATCTGATACCATCTCAGAGCATGATCTATAAAGAGCTTTATGCTCAAAAAACATAACAGGGTTTGGATCATTGATTGACTCAATTAATAGTCCTTTCGCGTCTTCAGGAAACGCGGGATAAACAATTTTTATTCCAGGGGTATGGGTAAACCAAGCTTCATTAGATTGTGAGTGAAAAGGACCAGCTCCTACTCCTGCACCAGTAGGCATTCTGATAACAACATCAGCATTTTGCCCCCATCGATAATGAGTTTTAGCTAGATTATTAACTATTGGATTAAAACCTGATGACACAAAATCAGCAAACTGCATTTCCATTACCGCTTTATGTCCATTTATGGATAGACCCAGGGCAGCGCTTACAATTGCAGATTCACAAATAGGAGTATTACGAACTCTATCTTTTCCAAATTGTTCAACAAATCCGTCTGTTACCTTAAAGACACCTCCATACTCAGCAATATCTTGCCCCATAATAACTAAATTATCATGTTTAATCATGCTTAGTTTTAATCCATCAGATATAGCATCAACTAATCTTTTTTCAATCTTTTTTTCTGATTTAGAAATATTTGAAAAAGTATAATCTCTATATACGTCATTTAGTTCTGTTTGTAAATTAGAGTTAATGTTTTCTTCATCCTCTGCTATTTTCCATGAGGAGTTTATTTCTTCATTTATTTCCTTTTTTAATTGTTTAATAAAATCATTTGAAATAATTTGATTAGAAAGTAAATAAGCTTCATAGTTCTTAATAGGATCTTTCTTTTCCCAAGCTTCAATTAACTCAGTAGGTACATATTTAACACCAGAGGCCTCCTCATGTCCTCTCATTCTGAAAGTCATACATTCTAAAATTACAGGCTTTGGTTTTTCAGAAATTTCTTTTTGTAATTTTGATACAGCGGAATAAACTTCTAAAATATTATTTCCATCAATGGTATAAGCATCAATACCGTACCCCTTTCCTTTGTCTGAAAATTGTTTACATCTAAACTGCTCATTACTTGGCGTTGATAAACCATAACCGTTATTTTCTATAATAAATATTACTGGTAAATCCCAAACAGAAGCTACATTTAACGCTTCATGAAAATCTCCTTCACTAGCACCCCCATCTCCGGTAAATACGGCTGTAACTTTTCCATTTTTTTTTAATTTATTAGAAAGAGCTATTCCATCAGCTACAGCTAATTGCGGTCCTAAGTGTGAAATCATTCCGACTATACTGTGTTCTATTGAACCAAAATGAAAAGACCTATCTCTTCCTTTTGTGTATCCATTCATTTTTCCCATAAATTGAGAAAATAATCTGTTTAAGGGAATTCCTTTAGTTGTAAAGACTCCAAGATTCCTATGTAATGGTAAAATATATTCATCCTGAGCTAATGCTTTAGATACTCCAACAGAAACAGCTTCTTGTCCAATTCCAGAAAACCACTTTGAAATTTTTCCCTGACGAAGTAAAATTAGCATTTTTTCTTCAATTAACCTTGGAACTAAGATAGACTTATATAAATCAACTAATCTTTTATTGTCTATATTTAATCTATTAAAGTTCATTTTTTGGTTTGTTTAAAATTCAAAAATACCATATTTATTCATTTCTTTGTAGAAAATTGTATAATTATGATTAATGAATTAATTATTAATTTTAAACTGAAATCTCAAACTCTAGTTTTTTACAATCAAAAAAATATAGATAATATCATTTTAGTCATAAATTATAACCGACAAATACAAAGAAAATGGAATATCTCTTATGTAATTTAAAAAGAATATTCTATCTATTAATAATTTATTCTTCTAGTAGATTATTTTTCTATATATCTAATTCAGATGTTTTTCGTAGTGACTTAATATATTCATTTCTTGAGGGTGTTAGATTTGACATTTCCTCAGTATTGTATATTAATATATGTATTATATTTTTTTTAATATTTCCAACTAACTTAAGAACAAATAGAATTTATGTAAAATTTACCAATATACTTTTTTATACTTTAAATCTTCCATTTATTATTTTAAATAATTTTGATATTGAATATTTTAAATTTACTCAAAAAAGAACAACATATGATTTTTTTGAATATCTAACATTAGGCAGCGGAAATGACGCTATTAACTTACTTCCTCAATACATTTCAGATTATTGGTACATTACAATATTTACTTTGATACAGACATACTTTTTACTTAGGATAAAGTTCGTTCCATCAGAAAAAATCAAAAATTATTTTTACTCTTACTTTATATTTTTATTAATGATTGGATTATTTATTGTTGGAGCAAGGGGTGGAACTCAACTAAAACCTATAAAACCTATTAGTGCAGGTATTTGGAGCAATACAGAAAATAGTGTTTTAATTCTTAATACTCCATTTTGCATTTTTCACTCTTTTAATAGTAATGATTTAAAAATTCATGAATATTTTAGTGACGAAGAAATAAAAAAATATCATAATAATAAAGTTGATTTAAATAACAATAAAAAATTTGACAATAAAAACATAGTTATCATAATTTTAGAGAGTTTTTCTAAGGAATATGTGGGCTATTATAACGATGGTAAAGGGTATACACCATTTTTAGATTCATTAATATCTCATTCACTTGTAATGGATAGAGCGTTTTCAAATGGAGTAAAGTCAATTGAAGCGCTGCCATCTATTATTTCTGGCATACCTACATTAATGAATAATCCATTTATTACTTCTTCGTACGCAACTAACAAATATAATTCACTTCCAAAATTATTAAAAAATGAGGGATATTCAACCTCATTTTACCACGGAGGAAACAGAGGAACAATGGGATTTTATCAGTATTGCAAAAAAGCTGGATTTGATAAATACTTCGGTAGAGAAGACTATAACAATGAAAAAGATTATGACGGATTTTGGGGAATATATGACGGGCCATTTTTTAGTTATTTTTTAGAAAAATTAAATTTAGAAAAGGAACCATTTTTTAGTTCTATTTTTTCACTTTCTTCTCACCCTCCTTATAAAATTCCATCAGAATTTGATAATGTCTTTAACAAAGGAAAATTAAATATACACGAAAGCATATCCTACACTGACTTTGTGTTAGGAAAATTTTTTAGAGAGGCTAAACAAGAAGAATGGTTTAAAAATACATTATTTGTAATAACTTCAGATCACACCTCTCCAGAGTCATTAGATGTAAAATATAAAAATAAAGTTGGAAGATACTCAATACCAATTTTATATTTCATGGGAGATTCATCATTAAAATCTAGTAACAATACTGTAACACAACAAATTGACATCATGCCAACAATACTCGATATAATTAACTATAACAAAAATTATTTTTGTTTTGGAAAATCTATTTTTACTAAAAAAAACTGGGCAATTAGCTGTGTAAATAATGAATATCTATTTATTACAGATAGTAGTTTTATTTACAATAAGAATGAAAATTATAATAGTTACTTAGACCCAAATAAAAAAAAGAAAATTAAAAATAAAAATAAAGAAATAAATTTGTTCTTATCAATTAAACAAAAATATAATAATAGTTTAATTAATAATAAAATGATAAATGAAAACTAAATTTATAGTCAATCCTATCTCTGGAACAAATAAACAGAAAAATATAGGCAATATATTAAAAAAATATTTAGACACGAAACGTTTTAGATATGATATCACATACACAGAAAGACAATTACATGCTAAGGAAATTACAAAAAAAGCTGTTGAAGACAAATATAAACTAATTATATGTGTTGGAGGTGACGGTACACTAAATGAAATCACCTCAGTATTAATAGGAACTAATGTTGCGGTTGGAGTCATTCCTGCAGGTTCAGGAAACGGATTTGCTTTGCATAACGGAGTAAAAAGAAATATTAAATTGGCAATTAAACAATTAAATAACTCAAAAATAAAAAAAGTAGATAGTGCGAATGTTAATGGAAAAACATTTGTAAATGTTTCTGGTATTGGATTTGACGCTCATATTGCAAATTTATTTTCAAAACTTAAGACAAGAGGCTTTTCAAACTATATTATGCTTGTTTTAAAGGAGTTGAACTATCTTGCAAAAGAATATACAATAGAGTATGAAGAAGAAAAAAGAAAACTAAAAGCCATACTAATTTCATTTGCTAATGCAAGTCAATATGGGAATAATTTTAAGATTTCACCAAATGCAAGTATTACTGATGGTAAATTAGATTTTGTTTTATTAAAAAATATTCCAAAATGGAAAATTCCCTTACTATTATTTAAAATTGCTATTGGACAAGCTCACAAATCAAAATATGTAGAAATCATAAGTGTAAAAAAAATGATTATCAAAACTAAAGAAAATAGAATTCACCTAGATGGTGAACCTTTAAAAATAAACACTGATTTAGAAATAAGTTGCGTCAATAAATCTTTACATATATTTGTACCATATGAAAAAAAATAAAAAAAATAGAAAAGGAGTATTATATTCAACAAATCCAGATTTTGAGTATGAATATGAGGAGGAGGAAATGGAAACACTTCCCAATAATCATCAACATTTAAAAGTATGTATTGATAAGCACAGGGCTGGTAAAATTGCAGTTATCATAAAAAATTTTGTTGGAACAAGTGATGATTTAAAAAATCTTGCAAAAATGTTGAAAGCAAAATGCGGTGTTGGAGGAAGTGCTAAAAATGGAGAAATCATTATACAAGGTAATGTTAGAGATAATGTAATGGAAATTCTAAAAAAAGAAGGATACAACTACAAAAGAGTTGGTGGATAAAATGAAAGAAACAACTTAAAGTGAATGAAAAGATTAATGGTTGTACACACGCTACATTGATTTTCATGCTAGTATTTAATAACTTCTTATTTCATTTTTTGTATTTTTAAACTTTATTTAACAATAAAAATTAATAATTACGTGGAAATTATCAAAAGGTTAGATTAAAGATAAATTTTCTTCAACTTAATAAAAAAAATATGGGAATAGGAATAATTCAAATAGCTATTTGTTTAGTATTAATTTATGCACTATACAAAACAAATATAATTGCTGATAAAATTTCAGTAAATAAAAATAAATTAAGACTTGGATTAGTCATTTTTATTATTGTTATAGTATTTCAAAATACAAATTTTGCTTCAATACTATTTTATACACTACTATCAATACTAATTTATATACTTTATAATCCTGACGTCATTTCCACTAATTTATTTCATCATTCAATAGTAAAAAAATTAAATCTAAAAGAAATCAAGAGAAAAAAAAGAGTATTTGCTCTTTGTCTTGCTTTTTTTACTGTTTTACCCTCTTTTTTTTGGATGTTTAATGAAAACTACAAAGAAAATGAGTTCAAGAAATTAGCTAAAGAAGACTTAATTAGAGAAGCTGAAGAGGAAAATGCGGAGATAAAAAGAAAAGAAGAAGAAAGAACTCAAAAAATAGAAATTTTAGAGGAATCTGGAATTCAAGACGTATTATTGATAGATGAGACTGAACAGGATAGACTGTTTGACTCCATTGAGAATAAAAGTTGTAGAGAGGAATGGTTAAAAAAAATATATGATGATTTTGGAATTAGCGAACCAAATTTAAGAAAGGGAGTTGATAACTATAATATAAACAATGATTGTGATTACGCGAGGAATTTACACTCTGATTTATTTTTAGAAGAATTCGAAAAGCAACAATTATCCAAAGCAACAACTATTAGAAAGATAGTTAGTGATTACAAGAAATTAGGCATTTTAGGAGCAAATCAAAAATATGCTAAAACCAATTTTGATATCAAAAACTGTAAAATTCTTCAAATCAGTGAATGGAGTAACTGGACTGGTTATACAATTCATTTGTCGGCGGGATCTTCTGCGTCTGTTAACTGTAACATGGACTATGATAAAACGGAAGGTGCTGAAATTTTAGGAAAATTAAGAGTCGGCTCAAGAGTTAATCTAAACGCTGTTGTTGACGGTTCACAAGTTGATGTTTATGAGTGGGGAGATGTTACTATTAGATTAGAAAATGGAACGATATGGTAGAATGTAAAAATAATATTCTCAAAAGTAGTTTTAAATTAGAGAATCCAATTAAGTTTTAAATTTTTTATTTTGATAATTCATAAAGATTTTGATAAACTAAAAGAAATTCTTTCTGATTCTGAGAAAGCTGAGAGATTAATTTCTTATGATGGTCCAACATTGGAGTTGTTCAATTATAAAAAAGTTAATATTAAAAATATTGCTAATGAAAATAACATGTACATATAATCATTCGAGATATCACTATTTAATAGAATTCCACCGAACTCAAGATAATTTCATTAAGTATGTTATAAATACTTCTAAAGTTGGAAACTATATATTAATTGTGATTACATTCATTTTGTCTCTAAAAAATATTTTTGCCGCAGCATTTCCAATAATAATAATTTGTGTAATATATCTAGTAAATAATGAAATAAAGAATGGTATCTACAATAGAATAAACAAAAGATGGGATAATTTTTAAACATAAGATTTTTTTGTATTGAATTTTTTTGTTTTATTTAACATGTTTAAATTTAATTTATCATTGTGTTATGAAAAGAAATAAAATTCCTCGTCTATGGAATAAACCACTTTTTGATTACCATTTAAAGTGGAATGCAAGTCACAAGGATTTAGAAAATATAGAAGATAAAGAAATATCAATTGTTGGATATATTGGTTTTCTTAGTATGATTTCATTATTTATTTATTATTGGATTGTGGACTATGGAAAAACAGGGTTTATGGACCTAATAATTGATCATGAAAATGCCACTGTTGCTGATAAAATTATTATTAAATGGCAAAATCGTCTTGATTTTCTTCCACCAGAATTTCATGTAATTATAAATTTTATCGCTGATTTATTATTATATGGATTTTTATCTTTTATGATAGGTACAGCTTTTGCGATGTTACTAAATTTTATTTTTAGAAGTATTTTTCGTAATAAAATTTAATTAATTTATTAGTTATTTTATTAGATAAATCATTAGTAGAAAAAGTCGTTTCATTTTTTTTAAAAGATCGATATTTTCTTGTGAAATAATCATCTCTTATAATCCATCTTTATTTATTTTTATAATCATTATAATTCACCCTATTTTAATTTAAATAATTTATTAAACAAACAAAAATATCGAAAAAATACTTAGAAAATAAAAGTGCCCAGAGCGGGAGTCGAACCCGCACGTCCGTAGGACACATGACCCTCAATCATGCCTGTCTACCAATTTCAGCACCTGGGCGGCTTATTTACAAAACTAGTGAAATAAAATAATCCCACTAAAATTAGTAGGATTATTAATATTTTAGTGACCTGGCTGGGGCTCGAACCCAGGACCCTCTCCTTAAAAGGGAGATGCTCTACCAACTGAGCTACCAGGTCAATCAAAATCGGATGCAAATATATTTATAATTATTATTCTGCAATACAAAAAAATGTTTTTTATCAATTATAAATTATCTGATTTATAGAACAAAATCTACATATTAATTGTTTTTTTGCACATGAATAATTTAAATGTAATTTTAAATGAAATATTTCTTAGTTGGTTTTATGGGTTCTGGAAAAAGCTTTGTTGGAGAACAACTATCTAAACACTTGCAATTAAAATTTGTAGATTTAGATCAACTTATTGAAAGATCTGAAAATTGCTCTATTACAAATATCTTTGAAAAAAATGGAGAAAAGTATTTTAGAAAATTAGAATTTGAATATTTTAATCAAATAATTAAACATGAAAATATCATTATTTCTACTGGGGGTGGTACCGTTGTTCATAATGATATAATGAATCTAATAAATAGAAATGGCACTAGTTTTTTTTTACAATGTAAAACAAATGTAATTTTTGAACGAATAAAAAAATCTAAAAATATTAGACCACTTTTAAAAAATCTAAATGATTCTCAAATATTAAATTTTATAGAAAAAAAAATGTCTGAGAGAATATTTTATTATGAACAGTCAGATTACATTATTAACAACAATAATGGAAAAGCTTTACAGAAAATACTAGAAATATTAAGATAAATAAACACCCTCTTCCTCTCCAAAAACTACATGTATATGTTCATTTAAAGTTGTAGATAAGGACATTCCTTCAAAATCTGCTTTAATCGGATATCTATTATGATTTCGATTTATTAAAACTAAAGTTGATAAATTAATTAAA